>Ga0315906_10002320_pt1 | contig 26743 bp, 46 predicted proteins | sample LakEriMetagenome_4_FD_203526 | JGI IMG/M metagenome (GOLD analysis project Ga0315906, IMG submission 203526) | Freshwater fungal communities from buoy surface, Lake Erie, Ohio, United States - Buoy 2 MA122 | ecosystem: Environmental > Aquatic > Freshwater > Lake > Lake biofilm | place: USA...
GTGGCGACTGTTAACCTATGCCTAAACACTGCTCTATCTCTAGTAAGCACCCCATCTATCTCCGCTCCATAGATAGAGTCACTCATCTCAACCATATCATCAATGTCATACAAAGGGTGCGCCAATGACCACATACTATGCCTTTCAATAGGTTGTTGGGGAGGAATTACCAGAGGAGGCGCAAACACTCAACAGAGTGCGGCAACCACATGAACCATCCAACACGGCTGGGGACTGCGGGTGGATTCGATACCACCGATTCAACTCATGGTCGCTTAAGGTTCACCATGTTCTTCAATCCCCATGCGTGTTAATGCTGGCGACAGTATACCTATATCTCGGAAAGAAAGGCAAGCACCTAGGGGCTGTGGGTGTAAGAGAGAGAAGGAAGGGAAGAAGTTTTGGATAAAAAAATTTTGGGGGAGAGTGACCTGAAACTTTTTATAGAAAATTTGGGAATGGGGGAGTGGGCCCCCCTCTTTTACCCTCCTTTCCAGCCCTACCCCCTTCTCCATATCCCCCAGGGGGTTTCACGTGGAACCATGCTTGGTGTGGCATGGCTTGGGCTTGGCATTGATTGGCATGGCTTGGCACGGTTCGGGGCTTGGCTTGGGGCATTGATCGACCCGGTGCATGGGCTTGGCATGGCTTGGGGCATGGGCTTGTGAGTTACCCGACCGACCGGTCGGTTAATTAATGGTCCGTGGGGCTTATGAATACTTTTGGGGGGAGCCCTATCATTTCAGGGTTTTACGGTTTACCAATGGTTTGCTCGGGCTTGGGTTAGTCCTTCCCTTCCCTTGTGCTTCCCCTCACTGATTCCCCTCTGATAACCATGGTCCGGGGTGTTTTTCTTTTCTTTTCTTTTGCCCGGTTTTCACCCCATTGATCGACCTTCTCCCCATTGATTGGCTTTCCCTATTGTTTCGGGATACTTGATTAATAAATAAAATCAAGATTTATCTATGTTTTACCCTCTTTATTAGGGTTTCCACCAATGTACTTTGGTTGATTAACTATAAAATAACGCATGGTTTGAACGGTTCAAGCCATTACCAAAGGAAAACCAACATGAAAACGATGCAATTAACCCCAAGCCTATCAACTATCGTTGACCAATTAGGCCGCTATCAAGCCGAGATTAAGGCCCTCACGGAAAGCGCTGAAGAGCTTAAGGCCCATTTAAAGCTTATGGGTCCCGGTGATATCAATGGCACGGTTTATGGGGCTTTAGTGTATGAAACCAAAGGCCGCACCGTTACCGATTGGCGCACTATTGCTGAAAAGCTTGGCGCATCGCGTCAATTGGTCCAAGCCCACACAAGCACGGGTGACGCATCGTTAGCGGTTCGGGTTTCAATCATTAAGGCCGCCGAGGTCAACCATGCATAAAACCGACCTTTTGATTGTGTGGGCTTGTGGCTTTGCGGCCTTGGCCTTGGCCTTAATTATGTTTTTTGGGGGTTGATATGTATTCAATCACATTAAAGAGTGCAAACGTTAAAACCGGACCGATCCCGGTATCAATCAGCGGGGCTGAAACGTGCCCCGGTTCGTGCCCATTCAATACGGGCGGATGTTATGCAAAGGGGGGACCCTTGGCGATACATTGGCGCAAAGTAACTAATGGGGACCGTGGGACCGATTGGGGGACCTTGTGCGATACCGTGGCAAGCTTACCTAATGGTCAATTGTGGCGACACAATGCCGCTGGGGACCTTGTGGGCCAAGGGGAAACAATCGACCCCGTAGCATTGGGTCAATTGGTCCATGCCAATATCGGGAAACGTGGGTTTACTTACACTCATAAAACCACGGATAAAGCCAATCACCAATGGATTAAGGCCGCTAATGATTGGGGCTTTATTATCAATTTAAGTGCTAATTCATTGGACCATGCCGACCAATTGGTTGATTTAAACGTGGGTCCCGTGGTTTCCGTGCTACCAATCGATGCACCGACCCACACTAAAACCCCAAAGGGTCGAATGGTAGTTACGTGCCCCGCTACCTATCGGGACAATGTATCTTGTGCCACATGCAAGCTTTGCGCCGTTCGGGATAGGTCGGTTATTGTCGGGTTTCCCGCACATGGTCAATCAAAAGCCAAGGTTCAAACCGTTTTTTTTGCAAAGGTCGCACAATGATTAAGATACAAACCGATAAACCCGTTTATCACACAATCAACGATGACCCGAGACAATGGGACCATGCACGGATTAATGAATTTTATGATCAATCGCCCGACCTTTTGTTAAGTGATTTTGCAAGGTTTACGGGGCGCACCGTGTCAGAGTTAAAGCGAATTCTAATGGGGGCCGTATGATCAAACCCGGTAACATTGGCGCTATAACCTTGGACAATGACGGGGCCTTGTGGGTTGTCGATAGCGTACACAATGGTTTAGTTTATTGTCACCCGATCAATGGACCACGGCAAACCCGGATTGTCTTACCCGATCAATTGTGGATTTTGATCGATTCACTTTAACCCGAACCATGCCACATAAGCCCCGGATTCAAACCGGGGTTTTTTTGGGATTGTTTGCGAAGTGAGCACTAACATTCAGATATTGGGCCTTTTAAGCCATTATTTTTGAGTGCATGGGGTAGCATAGGGGCAAAATATTGGTGCCATTGTGGGGCATCCTAGGGTCTTATAAACCCATAATTTGACCCGGTGCGAACCCTCATTTTTGGGTTTGTAAGTGAGTGCTAACTGGGGCGGTTTGCGAAGTGAGTACTCACATAATTGGTAGCGAAGTGAGTACTAACTGGGGCGGTGATGTAAGTGAGTGCTTACAAACGGGTTTTTGGGGTGTTTTCTGCAAATATTTAGGACACCCCCCCCTCAAAAAGTTTAGGCCCCTCTTTTTTTTGGACCCCCCCACTCATTTTTTGCCAGGGGATTATTTTAAAAAACGCAACTTATACAAAGTGCTGTTGATTAGTGAGGAAATAGCATCAACGTCATTTTGGATTTCACTATCTTGCGGGAGAAATTGTCTGTTTTGCTCCACATAGGTTTTCAGTGCTTCTAGCTCTTCCAGGCCTGAATTGCTGGGCACAAAGTAATCTTGGGGATACTGGATGATCTGACCATATCGCCCTTGAATACTCTCAATGACTGTGTCCACCAGTTCTGGAAGCTCTGTGTAAAACTCACCCAAGGCCACATGCTCTGCATAACTTGTGGTTTGTAGGTGGAGAATGTGTGTATTAGTGGCGGCATGTAGCAGGGTAAGAAAGAATTCACCGATCTTGTCCATAGGGCACTCCTAAATGATCTAACACTCTCCTGGCTGTTTCTCTTCTCCAGGGCTTTATGGTGGGATTATCTGCGATCTTTTGCCATTCTTGTTTCTGTCTTTCATAGCCTTCCAACCAAAGTTCTTTCTTGCTTGTCTCAGTCATGCCCTGGTCCAGCAGTTGGTGGCATCTCCAACAGGCCCACACGCTGTAGCTGTCTTCAGCCTTGATCGACTTACCTTTGCCATGCTCACCCCAGTTACTGTGGGCGGCAACAGTGGTCGACCCTTCATCATCCATGCACTGTGGATGGCACTGGAGCAAGCACTGTTGGCCCTTTGCAAGGTTGAGCAGGTGGACATCCCGGTACATCATGTAGTTGCCCTCATCTCCGCTCTCATGTTGTACGCATCCACTTTGAATACTTCAATACGCAATTCAGCGGCTTTTAGCATGTACTTCAAGTATTCCTCTTGAATAACAGCTTCCTTCAATGCGCTTAGTTGGTCAATGTAGCGCCCGTGGGAGTATGCATAGGCCTCTTGGGCACCTAGCGTCTTTTCGTCTGAGTCGCTCATCAGTTGAGCTTTTACTGTCTTCAAGAAATGCTCTAGATGCACACGCCTGCCCTTGGCATCAGCATAGTCTTTGGCGTTTTCTTGGATGTATTTAATCGCCTTGTTTGGGTCCACTTCCATGTTATTCCTTTACAAATACGCCATTGGGCAACAAGGTGCCTTTTCTGTCTTTGATTTCGTTGTAAGCCAACTGCAAGCAATCAGTCAAGTTGATGTCCAACAAAGCACACATGTTGATCAAGCACACCAGCACATCGCCCACGCCGTCCTTGATGCCGTCCATATCCTTTTTGTTAAGTGCATCAGCCAACTCGCCCATCTCGCTACAGGCTTTCAAAAATTGTGACTGCGGATTGCTGTTGGGGATGATCTTTCGAGCTTCAGCCCAACGCAAAATTTCAATTTCCAGTTGTGTATAACTCATACATGTTTGTCTATTAACGCTTGCACACCCCTGTCCAAGTTGTCTTCTCCCAACTCTTTCAGGTTCATCTCTTGAATTCTGTTTATCAAGATACGGACATAAACTGCATCTTTAGCAGTAGGTCTGTCCCCTCTTGGCCTACCAGCACCTGGGCGCTTACCACCCCAAGATTTGCCAGTCTCTTCAAATCTTTCCTGGATCTTTCTCTTTCGGACCCACTCGGGTAACGGGCTATATGCCATCTTGCCTCCTCAACCACTCTGCCATCAACAATGCCTCTGCCCTCCCATTGTCTTTTTTGCGTTGCAAAGGTGCCAAGGGCCATAACTCTCTTGCCAGGGCCAAACTTTTGTTTTTGTCAGAGTCCAACTTGAGGTCTTTTTTCCATTTCTGGGGTGTCACCATGTGCCAGGGGCAATGGAGGCGCTCCGCAAGGGCTAAAGCCCCACCAAACGCCACCCCAAATTTAAAAACGGAATGTACGCCCTGCCCCGGCATAGAGTGCACGGCCTCGACCACCACCTCGCAGTCCTGTCGATCAAGGGCTTGACACATCTCAGCCCACACCGCACGGCTTTGAATGTGTTTATCAGTGTGATGCATATCTCCACATGACCAGTACTTTCCGTGGTGATCGATCATTCCCCAAGCCCCAGAGAACCCTGGATCGATCCCAATGAAGATCTTCATACCAACTCCACAAAGTTGGGTTTGCTCTTCATGCGGTTGTATGTCTTTTCGATAACCTTCTCAAACTCAGATCTTGCAATGCTGGTGCGTTGAAGGTCGATGTACTCAAAAACGTCTTTGGCGGCTTTTAAACCCACGCCTGACAGTCCATATCGTCCGATCTTTTTAAACCGCTCCTGGGCCTCAATAAGGGCCTCCTGAAGGCATTGGCAAGATGGAAGTGCTTCTGCTCCGATACCCATCTCAGCAGATACCTCACAAACATTCATCATTCTGGCAAGATTCTCCCAGTCAACCCTGGTTGCTGTGCCAGTGCGGAAAGACTCGATTGAGGTGAGTTCAAGCAAGCGGAACTTGTTTAAGATTTCGTTGTCAGTGATCAAGGCCCCTGCTATCGCATGTTCGATGGGGTTGAACAGTGGGTAGACTTTGCGTTTGGTTCTTTTCCTCATTTCCACTCTCCTGGGCTTCCTCTGTTGCCTTTTGTCCATTGGTCGATGACATCTGCATCCAGTGTTGAAGTGGGATGAAGTTGCATGTACCCTTTTGTCTCTTTGCCATCGTCACGCCTCCCATAGAGCCATTGATGTGCCTTGTCTCGGTCTTTAATCCTCATTCGGATTACCTCCCTGACTAACGCCTGATGCATTTCCACCCTCTGTTGCGCCTTCAAGTCGTGTTCCAGCGCACCAAGGATAAAGCCAAGTCTCTCCATCGTAGTCTCCAGTCAATTCCAATGCTTTGTTGATCAAGTGGACAGGTGCTAGGTGCCCATCTTTTACTCGGTCCAGTAGCCTGTGGGCTTCATAGTAATTCATTCTTCACCCCAGCAAACTCTCTGATTTTTGCCAATATCTCAGCAGGCGGTGGCTTGGTGGACCTTGCGTCTTCATCCAGCTTTTGCAAGGCAGGGTCACGGACATTGCTAGACGGCACAGTGGTTTTGGCAATGTCGCCAAAAAATGGCTTGGGTTTGACCCAGTCAGCCTTAAAGCTTTGCCATCCACGGACAACACACTCAGCCAAAGCTTGCTCGAGCGACCAGCCAGCCAAGTCAGCTTCTTTTTGTATCAGTTTGACAACATTGTCTGTAACAGGTGCTTTCTTGGCTTTCCTCAGTTTCACAAAGTCTTGCCAAACATCAACACTAACACCGACAGGTGTGTTTATATGGTTTATGGTTCTTGGTTCTTGGTTATTGGTTGCTATTGGGGTGGCATTGGGGGGGCTATTAGCCTCCCTATGGCCCCCCTTTAGCCACCTTATAGCCGCCCCTTTTTTACCATCCTCTGAGAACTTCCTATATTTGGAAATTTCTTCATCGGCACGGGGACTTACGTAACCTTGCTCAGTGGAAATGAAGAACTCATCAAGCACTGTCAAAACCTCTTGCTCATGGTCCTTCATGCCTATTTGTCGAGCAATGTCCCGCTGTTTGATGGGCGCTTCGTGCAAATAGTAGTGGTCAAGGAGTCTGCGAAATGCCAGATCCTCAATCAAAGAAAGGTGGTGGGTGTGACTTTTGTAGTCGCCAATATGGAATTGATAAAAGTGCATAACAACCTTCAGTCAGAGGTTTAGTCGCCAAGGGAATTGACGGCAGGACGGGGACTAATCGTCTTTTCGGGAGCTACCCTAGCCGGATTCCCAACCATTGTATTACGGGATTAGTGTCCAGCCAAACATAAAAAGTTCATACAGTCCCCGGCAGACAAGGCCCCACAAGGGCAAAAACAAAATGACAGATAAGACTTCTTTCACATCACACCCCTCATCTCCCAGCCTGCCAAAAAATAGTTCCAGCGCCCTTGCATAGCGGGGGTGGCGTACTTGTCTCCATCCATTGCTAGATCGGCATCTGTATAGCCTTTTGATGACATCAGTGCGTGGAATACTTTTCGTGCTTTCATGTGTTCTCCTTTAATTGATAATCTTTAAAAACAGATCCTTTGCTTGCATCGCCTTTCCAGCACTCTTTGACCCATCCTTTTGCGCCCGATTTATAGGTGCGCCAATGCCCTCTGACTTGATGCCTTCTTGGACTTGCGTGTGTGCCACCTTGGGGGTCGTTCTTAACTTTTGGCGGCTCAATCTCAATCGTGTGCCAATCAAATGTCAATGCTGATTTGCCTTTTGCCTGCCGCTTTTGATTTAGAAATGTGCGCTTTGGTGTTGCCCTATAACCTTGCGCTTGTGCATTGATTTTGACCAACACAGCAAGCACCATACGATGTACAGGCTTTACATCATCAATTGTTATTTCTTTGTCTTTTTGGTAAATCTTAAACCCGTCATCAGTTGCCATGTAAGCATAAGGCGGGAAGTATTTTCCATGCCACATTGAACAGCCTCCAACGGTCACAGAACCTTCGCCCTTAAGCAACCATAGGGCAAAATCTTTCCCCGCTGTATCAAGGCCAACAATCCCCGTTCTTTTGGATGGAAGGTGCATTAAGAAATCTGCTGGCACTTTCATTTCAAGAGTGCTTTGCATTTGACCAACATCAAACCAAAGTGCGGTTTCTGGTTCTGGCGCAAATCTGACAGCTTTTTGCACAAGCGGTGTCATGCGTTCTTCTCCATAAGTTTTGCTTGCACTGCTAACGCAAATTCTTCATCTCCGGTATAGGCTAAGTTACAAAGGTAATCAAGGTCTTGCTCAGTCAGCCCTACCCATGTGCGCTGTGGTGGGGTGGTGTAGTAACGCCTGAGCATCCACTCCATAACATCACGAGATATAAAATTCCGTGTGTTTTGATAGATTTCTTGCTCAAGGTCTTCTAATGTCGCCACAGGCTCTTGCTCTGGCTGTGGCGGGATATCAAGATAAACTTTTGTGCTTCCACGCACATCAAGTCTTTCCCATGCGGTAGATGTAAATAAATCTTTTACCATGCCGACAGGCTCTTGCTCAATCTCTTGCCCCAACCTCTGCACTTCACGCATGGGGTCTGACAATGCTCTCTCTGCTACAAGTTTGGCAAAGTGATAGCGGGTAAACATCTCACCCTCTTCGATAGACTGACGCATAGCCTGTTGCCACATGATGTCGATTTCGTGTTTGCTCATGCTTGTTCTCCAACAACCCACACAGCTTTCCCGCCAGTAGGCTCATATTCATCAAACTTCAAGCGGATGTACTGCTGTCCAGGTATGCCAGCAGATTGCACATACCCTTGAATGCCAAAACTCTTGAGTTCTGTCACCACGACCATGCAAGCCCCAAACATTTCTTTGTCTGGTGTGACTTGCACAATGTCTCCAACTTTTAAATCTTGTGTCATATCGGCGCTTCCTCTGCATCTGTTGGGTATGTAGGTTTGCGGTTCTTTGGTTCCCTGTATGGTGGCAACGGGTGTTGTGGGAAGGGCCAAGTCATTCTTCTTCCTTGTATTGAAATTCCAACAGCCAATACATCAACTTGATGGTGAGCCAACGGGGTTTCTTGTAGCAAGCCAGCTTCATTCCAATGCCCTCCGCACTGCCCGGAAACATCCAATAGCCCACCACCTTGGGTAGTTTAAAAAATGTGTATCTAGCCGCATCCGCTTGGTGGTCGCTCATCGCTTCATTCCTCTCACCAAAGCGGCAAAAGACTGCACTGTGTCCCTGCCAAACGGGCCAGCAAACTGCTCTATCTCACGGGCAACCTCTTCCAAGGTGTCATTGCGGTGCAGGTGAACAAATTCAGCAGGGTGTGAATGCATGTCCATGTGGGCTATTTGCTTCTTACGCCAGCCAGATTCATGGTGCCATTGGCCTTGCTTGAGCGCCAATTCTTCAAAGGCTTCGTCTTCAGGTTCCATCTTCATTCCTTTCAAACCATTCAGGCTTCAGTTCTTTCAGTTGATAAAGTCTCAAAGGAGGAATGCCACTCTTTCTCCATTTGTAGACAGCGGGAGGGGTGAGGTTGAGAAGCAAAGCCACCTTGTACAGGGTGGTGTGCTTTTGTAGGTCTTGAATGTTCATAGCGGTATAGTAGCAACTATTGTCGGTAAATGCAATAACCCCAGGACTAGGTGAGGTATTATGATGTTGTGTTTGACAATAGGCAATAAAGCAAATACAGTTCACTTACTCCATGTCGGAGTTCAAAGGAAAACCAAATGAAACTTAGCGACTTAATTGAGATCCAAGCAGAAATAAACAAAGCGTTGGATGCCTACCAAAAGCACCGTGGTGCTGAAGCAGAATCAGCCGAATATGATTCCATTGCAATACCTCTTGCAAAGATGGTTGGCAAGATGGATGCAATTATTTGGATGTATTCCAACAGTGTAGAAGTGGAGGTCAAATGAGCATTGACCAACACTACGATCGCTTGCTTAACCAGCACCAAGCCATCATCGACAAAGCAGACGCAGGCGAATTAACCCGTGAAATAGCTATCCAGAGCTACATTAAAGATTTCAAAGACTCAGATGACTGGATGTTTGACCTGAAATTCAAAAAGGTCAGCAAAGATCAATTCTTCTTTGAGTTGCTGGGTGACAGCCATAGTGCTTTAAGCCATCAAGAAGACCTCACCAAGGCCCTTGTGATGCTGTTGCAGGGTAACGCTACCCAGGCGGCTTGGCAGGTCCAAGAAACCCTTGCAAACATGATTGCGGAGAAGCTATGAGCATCTTTACCAATCTGTTTTCTGGCATCACTTACTTCACCAGTGATTCATTCAAAGCCTCGACTGAGCATACCTATGTCAAGTCAGGCGACACATGGATATCTGATGAAGGCCAAGTCATCATCAAGCAAGATGATGGGTATCTCAATATGCATACTGGTGTGCATTCAACCTGGGGCGACCCATTTGAGGAGAAGATATGAACTGGACCCCACCTAAAGGCACAAAGATCACCCGTCCCTGGGTTCATGTTGAACATAAAAACTATACGTGGACAAGCGGTGCTGATGTGCAGGCCACTTGGAAGCGATATGGCTGGACACCCCCCAGTCTCACTATGGAGCCACCCCCTCCAGAAAAAGAAATTAAGCCCTTAAAAGTAGTTGGAGGTAAGCGATGAACTGGGAAAAAGATGTTGTTCATTACAACTTGGCAATGCAACAGTACTCAAAGTGTGTTGAATACAAAGATGTTCGACTGGTGCTGGTGTACGAAAGAGACATGCTTGATGAGTATGTCTTGAAGGGCGTACAAACACCTGATGGACAAGACATAACCGATCTCATGCGGGATGCATCCATTCAATACTTGGAGTCAACACTGTGAGAGTGAATGTCCCGGCATTTCCCTTGCCGCAACAGTCCCCGTGGGGAGGCATGTCGTTGAGGGATTATTTTGCCGCCAGAGCAATGCAAGCTTTTATACAAAAAGGTCACTTTGAGTATGAAGAGTTTGCCAAAGCGGCGTATTACATGGCAGATGCAATGATGAAGGAACGTGAAAAATGAAAGAGTTTTATCAACAAATGAAAGAAGAGTTCTTGCGGTCAGATACAGAGTACTGTTACTACTGCCTAGAACCTAAAGATGACAAATGGTCATGCTGTAAAGAGAACCACTTTGGGCGCTTCGGCGACCTATATGAAGAGGATCAACACTACATCATCACATCAGAATATGAATTGGCTTTTGGAGAAAAGAAATGAGTTCCGTACACAAAAAATTGATGCAGGCCCGTATCAGATTGCAGGGCACCCCCCTGAAAAAGTCAGGGCTAAACAAGTTTGCTGGGTTCCAGTATTTTGAGTTGGGGGATTTTCTTCCCCAGATTCAGCAAATCTTTTCAGATGTTGGTTTGTGTGGCGTGGTGAGCTTTGATGCTCAACTGGCTACCTTGACCATCACCGACACAGAAGATGGCTCAAACATCGTTTTAACCAGTCCTATGGCTGAAGCAAACCTAAAAGGTGTGCATCCAATTCAGAACATGGGCGCTGTTGAAACTTATCAAAGAAGGTACTTGTGGGTAAGTGCCCTTGAGGTGGTCGAGCATGACATCTTGGACGCAACCACAGGACAGACTGCCGCACCCAAGCACAGGCCTACAGAAGGCGTACTGATCGACCCCAAGCGGGAAAGCTTGTTGCGTGACGTTGCCATATCAGTGAAGGACCACATGGACCAAGACGATGTCATGGGTGCCTATGAAGAAGTTTCAGAGATAACCGACTCTGAAGAGAAGACATTCCTTTGGGGATTGTTGGATAGTAAATCTCGGTCTGCAATTAAAAAACAAGCTGAACTTGCGAAAGGAAAATAAGTGGCTGAATTTGACAAAACGAACAGGGGATCTCTTTCTAAAAACAAAAAGAAGGAGAACGAAACCCACAGTGACTACAACGGGTCTATCAACGTAGATGGTGTTGAATTCTGGTTAAACGCTTGGATTAAAGATGGCAAGGACGGAAAGTGGATGTCTTTGCAAATCAAAAAGAAAGGCGAAACCTTTAGACAGTCTGACCAACCCACACGCAAAAGCGCCCCAATCGCTGATGATGATGTCCCTTTTTAAATAGGAAATGAAATGTATAAACTTGAAATGCAAATTATTGGCGGTGGCTTGGTCACCATTGAAACCTTTGACTTTGACCAAATCCGCAAGATCCAAGCGATTGTGCAGTCGGTTGAAGAGTCGGAATGGGATCTAGGCACCAAGGCCGAAACCCCAAGTGCGCCCACAAAGCGCCGGGGCCGTCCCCCTGGAGCAAAGAACAAGTAATCAACCGGGGGAAAGCAATGCAAGTACCCCATCTAAAGGAAAAACTATGAACTGGTTTAACAAATTGTTTGGCACAAACCCCAAGCAAATGGCACGTACAGAGGACCCAGACACCAGCAAGGAGGCCGCTGAAACAGTGCAGTCTTCCCACCTTGAACAACTGGTCTATGAGGTCATCAAAGAATTCCCCAATGGCTGTACAGCAGAAGAAGTAGAACGGGCGCTATATCAGTACAGGTCCCACAGCATTACCCCCAGGTTCGCACCGCTAATCAGAAAAGGCCTGATTGTCGACACTGGGTTTAGAAAGAAGAGCGGGTCAGGGCGTAGTCAAAGAGTAGTGAGGGCCGTATGATGGAAGTTATTGGCTGGTTCCTAGTGCTATTACTTGGATTCGTAGTAGCCGGGATTGTCTCAATCTCAATACTTTTCTTCACAGACATATGAACACATGGCAATATGCACTCATTGAGCGCACACCAGAGGGTGACATCGTTAAGCAGATAGATGTGACTGAAGAAGTCATACATCTATACAAGCAAATAGAACTCTTTCAGGCATGTAGCGATGCCCACATAAAGAGAATCTTAGGCGACCCTATACACTGAGGAAAAGGGCCCTTTCATCGATACGGCGGTTTTGCAGGCCTTTAAGTATCTTCCCCCCTGCCATGCAGTACTTTAAGAGTTCTTCGCCAGCACCCGCCTTATCTCCACGTATAACCTTTTGACGGAAGGTTGATCTTTGTAGTGTTCCCAAACCAACATTGAAGCTAAAGCTGACGCAAGCATCATATTCACCTTGGGTAAGTATGACTGGAAGAAACTGGACCACTCCACGTTCAAACCTTGCAAGATCGGCTCTAAGAATTCCATCTACTTCGTCCTTTGTAAACGTGCGGTTATCTTCTGGACGCAATTGGTAAGCGCCTCTTTGATCCATTGGTAACTTGCCTTGATCTGGGTAAAGAACATGTCCGACTCCTATTGTCCAAAGTTGTGCTGGGCACCGATATGGCTTAAACCGCACACCTTCATGGTGCTTGATCATCTCTACAGCTTTTGGGCTGACGTTCATTTTCCAAACGCCCTGCCGCCAAAATGGAAGGCAATGATTGAGGCAAACAGAGCCTGGGTGTCGTTGTCCCACAGTTGTTCAGCCATCTCTTGAAAGCTTACACTGTTGTTGAAACCGTGCCAGATCAGTGCACAATCAATGCCCACCAAAAGCATGAAGAAGCCGTAGGTGATGACCGGGCGTACAGATGCCCTCAGATTCCTCATCCAGGTGCTTGTGCCCTCATTTAAGCTGGTGTCATGGGCATATATGGCCTGCATCTCAGCTTGCTGTGCGCCAATCAAGGCTTGCCTGTCTTGCGACTTGGTTTCAATTTCTAGTTGCTCAGACTTAATATGCTCGACCCGCTCTTGTGCTTCAAAGCCCAGTTTCCGCATCTCCAATTCCCGCTGGATCTGAAGTTGGGCCAGGGCCATCTCATGTTTTTTGTCACTGCGGTCTTGGAAAAACTCCAACAGCTTTGGCAAGCCGCCCATTAAGAAAGAGATTAGGGTTGAGAATAGTGTCAGCATTACTGTTTGCTCCTTGTAAGCATGGTTGCCGCTATGAGCAACAGGTTGTGAATCTTTTCCATGTCTTCAGGCTGTTCAGCCCATCCAACGGTGATCTGTCCAATGAACCTACTTGGGTCAGGCGGTACACCCACTCTACACCCAAAGTTCATACCCTTCTCAATGTACCAAAGGCCAATCTCGCTCTGCGCTTGGGTATAAGACCCACAGGTTATTTCCCCTGCCATTAACGCCACCACATCCCTGTTGTTGGATGAATTGGATGTAAACAAACCAACATCCAATCCATCATTTATTTTGTCCCGGCCTTCCCGTGTGTACGCTCTGTGTAGCACCCGTGTGCCAAACATGGGGTTGACCTTAAACACCGCCACCACCACCGCCCCGGTGTGTTTGAACAAGTGAGAGGCCGCATCCTCAATTCTGTCTTCTGCAATAGATGGCATTTTTTGGTTTTCCCGGTATGCCCCCACCAATAAATCCTGATTTTGCCAAACAAAGTATCCTGAGAAAGCTACAACTCCCATGATCAAAATGGCTATCAATTTAAATGGGCTGTCCACATAGGCCAGCACCTTGCTTAAAGTGTCATTTTGGTTTGGGTTCTCTTGTGGCATCTTCTTCAACTTGCTTACGCAGTTTTTCTACTTTCTCCATTTGTGCTTTTGCCTCACGCCGCACCACCATCGTATCTACGTACATCATCCCAACAAGGGGCAACATCAACACAAAAACAAGTGCAAACAGGACTAGAACAAAAAGGTATCCAAAAGACCCCGATGATTCAGATTTATCATCCACATTAGGCATATCAGGTATCCTATTACGAAAACCACCGCCACCGTTTCCAGCACCCTGTTCAGAATTTGATTTTTTAATCTTTGTCGCCGCCATGCTTTCACCCGCTTTTGATGCAGTTCCATAGCCGCCTGCTCTGATTTCTGGTCTAACAGCTTTTGATACTCTTCAACGATTTCACGCCAGAGATCAGGCATCCCCATCTCCCAGCGCACCATTTTCTCTAAGTCAGCGTAAAACTGCTTGGTTTGCCTGAGATACATTACATTGTCTATGGCTTGTGTGGCAAGATCGTCTTTGATTCCCTTCTTCTGATTGTCTTCTCGCTGAACTTCTGCTTTCTCGTGGCTGGCTTCAAGCTCGGCATGGCCTTTGAAAAACTTTGACAGTGAACCACCAACTTCAGTGGTGATATTTGACAAATCATGGCCTGTTTTTTTTAAGTCTTGATAGACAGCCACACAACCTTTTATGCCCTCATAAGCACCTTTGCACAGCGCAAATGCCGTTAAGGGGTCCACATCAGGACTTGTCTTGTTTGTTGTCTAGCTTGTTGAAAATCTGTTTGAGAATGTCTTTGATCTCTGCTATGTCAGTACGATAGTCATCCTTTGTGACATATGCGTGAGGCATGTCATTAATCTTGTCTTCAAGCTTGGTAATCTGTCTAGTCAATGTGTTGATCACATAGACAGCAAGGAACCCAGCCACGCTGACGATAGCATTGAATAGTTGTTGGACTTCCATGATTACCTCGGTGGTACTGAGCGATAAGGACTGCCAAGCTTTTGAGCCTCTTTGTAGGCATCCAATTGCTTCTTAGTCAGTGTACCTGGGGCAAGCTCAGATGGGGTCATACCTAGGGGCAATAACGCCTCTGCAACATTACCCATAGCCTCTCTAGCATTGGCGGCTTGACCAGCAGTCATAAGAAGGCCAGCGGCACCGCCAACCTTCATTGCTTTGCCAAGCACAGGATAGTCTTTAGGCGGTGGAACACCCATAGCCTTGCGCTCTTCCCGATTCAAGGTCTGAACAGGGATGTTTTCTTTTAGCCATGTGTCATACTTTTTGATGTCAGCATAAGCTTTGTCCATAGCGGCTTGACCACCACCATAAGGTTTGCCCTGGTTAAATTCATCCTTCATAAACCTACGGATGTCAGGACCCATTTGTTTTTCAAGGTAGTTGTCAGCACCACCAAAACCTTCTTTAAATACCTTACCTTTCATCTCAGCCGCAACAGCTTGCTTGGTTGGTCTACCACCAGTCTTTTTGGTTTCGGCGGCAGGCTTGGGCGGCTCTTCAGTAGGTGCCACACCTGCGGCAGGGGTTGCTCCAATATTCATGTACCGATTAAATTCCTCTGCAACAGGAGTAGTTGTTTGTTGACCAATAGCCGCTACTTTGTCAGGCGTGTCAACAGCAGGTCCAATCTCTCTTGCAACATCAACAGTTGTTGCTGGCACATCAGCAACACGTGCCGGGGGTGAAAAAGGACTGGTAGGTTCTGTGGGTGCCAAAGTTGGGGGCAGATCTGGTGCCGCAGTGGGCGCTACAGCCGCAGGAGCCTGACCCACTGGAGGTGCAGACTGAGCGGGAGGAGGAGCGGTGAATGGTGCGCCAGGAGCGCCACCAGGAGCGCCACCAACAGCAGTTGCAAGGCTCATAGGCCCCATCTTTAGGATAGGTGTAGGCTTGACAGGCACAGGTGCTTGCTGTGCTGTTTGAGCGGCTTGAGCAAGCTTTAACTGTCTAGCATCTTGTAATTTCTGATACTCAAACTTTTCTCTAGCCAATTTGTTTTGTTCAGCATATTGCCTAGATGCTTCTTTTTCAGCGCTTGATTGCCCAGACATCATTCTGGCACCACGCTTGGCTAAACCATATCCAACACCAGCTTCAACAGCGGCATGTGGAAGAGTCAGTGCCCAATCAATGTTTGTGTAATCTTGTGGACCTTGTTCGTTATAGTAAATTGGGTTTAAAGCACCCTTTATGTCAGCGCCATATTCTTTCCCAAATTGAGATACTGCTTTTTTAGATTCTGTTTTGGCAATAGCAACTGCTTGAGAAAATGTACTGGAAGGTGACGGCGGTGCAACTGCTACAGCAGGTGCGGCAGAAGTAGAAGCGGCGGCAGAGGGCGCAACAGGACCATCAGGTTTGGCAACTTGTACTTCTACTACTGGCGCATCAAAATCATCAAGATCAAGCGACATGTTATTTTGCCTTTCCAGTTTTACTGTCGTACACCCCAGGCACTAGCTTTCCACCTTTGTAATTAACAATAGGTGCGCCATCTGGAATGTTTGGTTTTTTGCCTGCCATCTTGGCGGCTAATAATTTTTCATAGTTTTTGATGCCAGCATAAGTATCAGATTGCATAAATTCATTGGCAATCTGTTGCACAGGTTTTTCGCCTTTGTATTGCTCATAATAGTTATTCCAGGCATCTTGTGCGGCATAACTACCACTTCGTTTAGCAAGGTATTGCTGTATGCCCTGTGCACCACCTTCAATGTCCAACACGCCATGTGCACCTGCGCCAGGGCCATGTTTGCCTTCAAGGCCAATGTCGTTCTTGTTGATGGTTGCAATGTTTCTGAGAAACTGTTGAAACTCTCCACGATCAGCAGGGTCAATACCAGCCAATGTTGCCGCTTCTTTTAACTTGGCTTCGTCAACCAAGCCGCCTTTAATAGAAGTGATTGCTCTAGTAAAAGCTTCAGCATTAGGGCTTCTTAAAGCATTACTCAAAGCATTAGAAAACTTTTTGGTTTGTGAACTGATGTCAGAAATCAATGAGTTTTCTCTACCAAGTTGTTGGGCTCTTTCTTGAACAACAGCACCAGTATTTGCATGTGCGGCGGCTTCTGGACCACTGAACTTTTTAGAAATACCCTGTGGGGAAACAAGCGCACCAGCCCGTGCTTGTGCAGTACCAATTGCACCTTCAGGCGTTGTTGCAGTTATTGCAATGCTGTCAGGCAAACGTGCGCCCGTTCTTGGGTCTGTAAACCAAGTGTCCCCACGTTCGTTTTTGTTAATCCACACTTGACGATTTGTGCCGTCAACAATAGCTTCAGCAATTTGAGGGGCAGAGTTTTTACCACCAGTCACCCACATCAAGGCACCTTGCTTATCACCAAAAAGTGCAGACGCAAGAGCCATTCCCCAGTTGGGGCCGTAGTTTTTCTTTAGGCCGTCAGCAACAGCCATGTTGTACTCAGGCGTACCTTGATCAAGCGTAGCAACTTTTGCGCTGATTTTGTCTAGTTCTTTGAGTTGAGTGTTTTGCTCAAGAGTCAAAGGTAGTGGTGCGGCTCTAATCCCACTGCCAGAAGAACCATCACCAGAGACTTCTTTAGCCACTTGAGGTGTAACAGGAAATGCACTGGATGGAGATGCGCTAGAGTTACCTTCAGCCCGTGCCTTAACAGCCAACTCAGCCAACCGTGCTTGTTCAGCTTTTACAGAGTTGGATCCACCAGCGGTTGCTGTAGTACCCATAGCCTTGACCATCTTGTCGCTAATAGACTGCTTAAATTCTCCAACAGACATATCAGCAGTAAGACGATTTTTCTTTAAAACATTGGCGCTAAAAAAATCACCTAATGTCGAATCATCAGGAGCTTTTAAAAGAGCGGTACCTTTGGGTGCGCCTGCCCAATGAAATATGTACTCATTGGATGGGCTTACATCAAGACCACGTTTTTTAAGTGCTGACTGGTTTTCTTGACGCAACGCCGCTTGGTATTGCTCTTGTACAGCAGGATCTTTTTTAAACTGCTCAAAGTTAACTTTAGGCAGATCAGGGTTGTTCTTTTGAACACCTAGAAACGTAGGCTCAATAAATTGATATTTGCCTGTGGCAGTGCTTTCTGGGTTCTTGGCAGAGTAATCCCCGCCGCTTTCTAGGCCAGCAATCCCTACATTGACAGGGTCATTTCTAACTTGTTGTTCATTAAAAGCCATTTAAGCCGCTCCTAATGTAAGCAGTTTTGCAAAATTTGAAAGAGATGACTCTATATCTTCTGGATCATAAGAACCATATTGAGAAGCATCTGGCGCATAAGAAGCAAAGTTATTAATGCTTGGCATACCAGCCATAGGCGCTTGAGGCGCAGTCGGTGCTACAGGTCCAGCAGGAGCCTGATCCATGCTCATTGCTTGTTGTAGTTGGTCATTGCCCATTAATGAAACAGGACCAACAGGCTTTGATGTAGGCGCAGGCGCAGATCCTGCCGGGGGCTGTCCCATCATTTTGTTTTTAAGCAACCCACCCAAAATGCCATGACTTTGAATGTCTGCTTGTTGAGACTTGTTACTTAAATCAACAAGACCCATTTGGTCAGCCAAAAACAAAGCGGCAAGACTGCCCAGACCACCACCGCCGCCAGTAGACATACTGTTCCAATCTTGGAACTGCAATCCTGGCATGTATTTGTCAGCCATATCTGCTCCTTAACCGATCTTAAAGCCTTTGCTAGACCCACCGCCAGCTTGAGTACCACCCTGTGTGCCAGCAAAGTTAGGTGTCGTAGATTGTTGAGGTGTACCAAAGATCACGGATGCATATTTGGAATACACATCTTGAGGTGTTCCAGCAAACCCAATCCTTGATGCGGCAGACTGTTGTGCGCCAGTAAGGTTCTGACCACCAAAACTAGCCAATTCTTTAGCGGCGGCGGCTTTGTTTGCCTGCACACCAGCACGGGTAGTAGCGGCAACATTACCTTGGCGTTGCTCTTGCAAACTAGCAAGGTTCTTGTTGGCTAAAGCGCTTCTCATAGAACCTAAACCGCCAGCACCACCGTACCCAGCAACTTGTTGGTTTACCAGTTCACGCCCAGATTCAATGCCAGACAACAACGCAGAGTTAACTTGTTGTTGCTCATACTGGGGGTCAAACAAGGATTGAAGGCCTCTAATGCCGCTTGTAAGGGCACCAGCACCAGTACGTTCTTGCAAAGCACCTGATCGACCAGCAACATCCATTGCCGTTTGAGCGGCAGTAGTAGCGGCAGGAGAAGTCTGATTGAAAGCGGTTTGAGCCCCGCTAATAGTTTGTTGATAAGCTGGGAATGCTGTTTTTGTAAGAAAACCTGTTTGAGCTTTTAAAAGTTCATTTTGCTCTGGGGTAAGAGTTGGTGTTGTAACTTGGTTACTAGAACCTGATGATTTGCCGCCACCCATGATTAGCCGCCTTTCCCTTTGCCGCTACGTTTAGCGGGTTGTGTCAATTGCTGTGATGCATTATCCCACTGGGGAATAGTGTTTGCATAGTTATTTGGCTGGCCCATCCTGGGTTGTCCAGAAGTGGCTGAATTGGTAGATGTGCCTTTACCGCCCATAGTGCCGTCAGGGGGTGAATATTGGGCAGGTTGCTCATAATTACTTTGGCCCTTACCCCCGCCAACTTCAGGCATGACAGCAGGTTGTGCTACAGGCATAGGTTGTGCGACATCCTGATTAGGCTTTGGAAGGATACTTTGTATAGGACCACCCTTGCCAGATGTAGGCTGGCTTGCCTGTGGTTGCTGTACTTGTGATGAAAATCCACCCATAATGTTTCCTTGTTAAATCTTTGGCGTGTAGTTCCAGCCTTTTACATAAAAGGCTTGTACGTCATTTTGTATTGGGAATATTTGTGTGCCACTGGCGTTCCAATATTGAGTGCTTGTGTTTGTTAAAGTTAATACATACCCATTGGCATTTGTTGGCAAATTTAATACGCCTGTATAACTTGAATAAAACGCAAAACTTCTATTTGCGCCTTGCAAATTTACTCCATAACTATTGCCAGTAAAAAATTGGTCTAATCCAGCGTTGTCTTGAGCAACTGTACCCGATCCAGTAGGAGTTACAGAATTTTTGGTAAAACCAATTCCAACTGTATTACTTGGGGCACCTAAAGAAACAAAATTTGTTGTGCCTATTGTTGTTATATAGTAATAAAATCCAGGTACCATGCTAGTCGCATTTAATATTGGGTAAATATTAAAAACAATTGTTACTCTAGCAGATTGCACCGCAACATTAGTTGTAGAAAATTGTATTCCAAAATTTACTCCATATATTACTTGGGATGTTTTAACTATATTAAATGTATGAGTAGGATATACATAATTATCTAACAAATTATAATAACCACTAAAAGTTGATGTTGATGCATCAACAAAACCATTTAAAAATACATTGCTTCCATTAAACACCATGTTGGTAGATGAATTACCAAATGCAAAATTACCATTGGAATACAAATGACTTCCAGTACCAGTCATGGTAATGCCAGATAATGCAGGATTAGTACCAATAGAAAGGTCACCAGCAGTAACAGTGCCTAAGTTAGCTGATATAGCCGACAACTGACTAACGCTTAACTTGTCTGATGTAATGGTATTTTGAACAATCAAACTACCAGTAATATAGGTTTGGAATAATGTCCAAGTAGTTACAAAGCGATAAACAACAGCATTATTACCAGCGTTATAGCTAACAGTACAAATGTCGCCAGCAATAGGATTCCTGCCCAACAAAGCACTGACTTCAGCATTTGTTGGCGCACTTGAATCATTTGCTGACCTTGTAATAACAAAAGTAGCCGCTCCAGGCGCACCATTAGCCCCGTTAGTCCCATTGGTCCCGTTAACACCATTGGCCCCGTTATAAGCAATAGCACGGATGGCGTAGGTGACATCGGTCCAATCAAGGGTGGACGTAGTGGTTGTGGCGGTCACATTCAAGGGGATTGTGATCTCCCAAAGATAGTTGCCAGCCGTAGTATTGGTAGGAGGCTGTGTAGACCACAAAGTAGGCGCTGTATAGGCACCAGTACTCCAAGTGTATGTAGAGGTCGTTGAGGGCCTTGTGGGAGGCACTGAAGAACCTGTCCACAGATAGATAGACGGAAATGCCGACATTACTCCGTTAGCCCCGGCAACACCTGGGACACCATCGTAAACAACGGGCAAAGTAACTGTTTTGCTAATCGGACTTAACAAGTTAGATCCATTAACGGTCAGCGTTACTGTTACCCCAAGAGATGACGATGTTGGCGTAACCACTACAGATGCTGTGGATGCAGAGGTAGGAGTGGCTCCAGATATTACCCAAGCATATGTTGGAGAGGTCACATTTACCAATATGGCTGACAAAGTAGCTGTAGTTGGAGTAAATGCCCCACCAGGATTTTGAGCAAAGCTGGTATATCCAGATATATCAATTGATGATCCAGCAAGACCATCAGCGCCAGGATCTGCAAATACAAGCTGAAGCCTAGCTACAGATGCTTGAGTAACAACACCCAAACTGTTTTTATATCTAACTGGGACGTTGATATATGCAGGGCTGGCAGACATTGCTGTCGGTACAGGCCACAAAGCATAATCCCCACCATCAGTTGGATTGCCAATGGTTACATTGGTGTAGGAGATATCTGCATTACCAGTAGTAGATGAGTTACCAATACGCCAAGAGTTATTGACAAACCCCACATTACTGTCTGTTTGTGCGTCAGTAAATGCAATAACAACGCCGCCATCAGTAGAAAACATGACTGGGTTGACGTTGGTAAACACTGGAGAAAGAGGGTTACCAGACCTTGGCACTTGCATTGTGGCTGGCGTAAAGTACGAAAAGAATGTTTCCGCAATCACCGGGATATTCCCAGATGTCACCACATCAAGGTCGATGGATGCCCCTGGGTCTACTAGCCAACCAGCATCTGGAGCCGCAGTGGCAACTGCAAATTGAATCTGCCGACCACCAGTACATATGAACCAAAGAAATTTGGTAACCCCAAAACCACCTGTTGCTTTTGTCCAAATGTAATCCACTGGATTACTGGATTCAGCCGCATCAGCATTATTGCGAATGCCAAAGTACTGCCTGTTTGTAGGCGAATTGCTAAAGTTAACAGAACCATCAAAGCTATCGGCATATTTGATAGCCATGTATTGGTATAAATATCCCTGTACGTCACCTGTAGGCCCCGTTATTTGACCTGTATTAGGGTCAGCGGTATAACTTGTGTTGAAGTTACTCAACACATAGTTAAGCGCATCAGAGATTTCTGATGTTGTTGGGTTACCGTCAAGCAAAAAGGGCATTAGAAAGCATCCTCAGTGACAGTCGCTTGGAAGTTCATGGCGGTCAGATTCCAGGCGTTTGTAGCATCGTTTGATTCTACTTTTATAGAAACAGTCCGCACATTGTTTTGCTGAGTTGTCACCCAAGGGGTATCCGTAGAAATACTTGTAACCCCAGTTTGTCCATAAACAGGAGTTTGGGCAGTAGAGTTAGCCCCGCCAACAGTGATATCAACCGTCCCAGTGCCTGCAATTTCAGGCAACAGTCTGTGGACATAGACCCTAGAACTGTACGGAACAGGACCAGTGTCGGTAGACAAAGTCATGTTGGTGCGCTCAAACAGCGTAGGAATGGGCGCTGAGTTGATGAAAGAGTTGCCTTGGCCTGTCTGTATCAACTTTTGGCTTGCCACCCCTCCACGGGCGTATGTAACGCACCTAGAGGTCAGCTTAAAAGCCCCAGAAGTAAAGATTGGCGCTTCACAAGCATTGCAGGCACCATTGATCTGCTTGGGAGCATTCCAAACCTGCAAGTCATATCGGTATGAAAGCATACGATTGCACCACCCAGTCGAGGTCAGATCAGGATAGTAGATCTCAATCTGGTTCTTTTGAGTGTTGTTGACCATGAAAAGACGCTCAGCATATGTAGGACTAAGGTTTGAGTAGAAGTAATCCCGAACCTTTTGGTTACCCAATGGAGAAAAATCAGACCCGTTAAACACCCAAATATCCCTGCTGTCCACCCCATAGACGTTGGTATCGGTATTGGTCCAACAGTTGTTGTTGATCAACCCACGACCTTGGTTATACAGACGGATGCCAAAAATAGGGGCAGTGCTGTTTTGATAGGCAATTGGAGAAAAAACAACAGTGTCCCAGTAGGAACAAACGTAGAAGTTACCGCCAAAAAAGAACCCGTCAATGATTGGTCCACGCACGGGAATCTCTTGTTCGTTGGCTACGTTATTTAAAGTTGGTTCCCAAGATGCTGGAACACCAGTATTTGCAAATGCCTGTGACCAGCGAACAGTGGTGGGATAGTTAACAGTAGATCCAGCCGTAAAGTCTTTGGTGATATTGCCTGCAATCAGGATGTTGCCCACGTTAGGGGAACAGAAGTTACGCACAAAGCCTGCCCTGGTTGCAGATACACCAATGTCATAGTTCCAGACATAGTTGTCGGGAGGGCTGTCGTAAATGTAGATTTCTGTCGCTGTTGGCAGAAAATACATTGGAGGCCGCAAAGTGTCGTTAACAAAAAACACACTGCCCACCCAAGAAGTAGTGATGTTTAAGTCATTGTTATAACCACTTAATGCCACGTTAGGGTTGGCTCCAACGCCGGGAGTGATATTGGTGATACCACCAGCGGTCAGCATGTACCACTTACCCTCTACAGTAGCGACAACATAGACAAAGCTTGTTTCACTGCGAAAACCACCATCCATAAAGATAGGGTTGCCAGGAATGGCAGACAGAATCTCTTGTTCGCCGTAGATCTTCTTTACCCCACGGACATCAGCCTCGACATTCAACCCTGAGTTGTATTCATTTGGACCCAAAGCATTGCTGGGCACATCTGGAGTAAAACTCATGTTAGTGAACGGCGTTCTTAGTCTTTGATAGTCACTCATTCATTAACTCCAGATTACTCAAAAGACGATTGTCTGTTGGGGCAAATTCTAAAGCTTTCTTACAAAATTCAATAGCTTGATCTTTAAATCCCAAGCGATAAGCCGCAATAGACGCTAAGTCATACGGACGCTCAGTCCACACCATAGGGTCCATTGTGTAGTTGATCTGCTTGTCAGTGATGTTTAAAGCTGAAATAGCCGCACCATAGCACTCTGCCCACAACGACTTCCTGTAGGCGTACATAGCCAGATCCATCCAAGGTTCACGGGTTTCTGGGCACTCAGCCACAGCCATCCTGTACCACTTTACAGCCCGTTCATCCCCAAGTTCTTCATAGCACTTGCCCAACAACCGCATGGCATAACAACGTTCTGTTGTCCAAACAGCGTCTGGCAGTGCTAGATACCTGTTTAAAGCCTCTATGCCCTCTTTGTGGTGCCCGTAGTACGTCAGTTCCCTGGCATAGTAAAAGGCGTTCCTGGGGCAGTCTTTGTCCTCTTTGACAGCTACTTTAAGTAGGTCAAGGTACTGTGATCTAGACTTTGTTGGGTCAGGGTGGTGTGTCACCAGCAACATGTCTGAATGCGACCAGATTTCAGTCAGCCTGGGGTCAGGCCTGAGACTTTCATGGCAAGGGTGGTGCCAGTGATATCCGTGGCGGCTGTGGATCTTTTCAGCATAAAAAGAAATGCCACTTCCCCAATCAAACTTGTAACGCATTCTGGTGGTTTCATCACGCCAGACACGCTCAATCTCTTGTCTCCACCCAGGCTCCAAGACTTCATCTAAGTCCAGGGATATACAAATATCTATATCTCTGGGAAGCAAAGACAGGCAGGCATCTCTTGCTTTGTCAAAGCGCCAAGGGCTGATACAGATGTCGTAAACAACCGCACCATGCTCCTTGGCTAACTCAACAGTGTTGTCTGTCGAGCCAGTGTCCGCAATAACAATAAGATCAGCGTCTACAGCAGACTTACAAAAACGCTCAACAAACTGTGATTCGTTTTTGGAGATAGCGTAGACAGCTATTTTCATTGCACTGTTTCTTGTACGTCTTGTGGCAGTTGGCTTGCAATCTTTTGAACCAGAGGCCAAGCTCCTGATCCAGTAGGCAACTGATTCAAGACATTGATGATGTCTTTAACTTCTGCTTCCAAAAGGGTTAGTGTCATTTCTTGCATTGCTTTTCCTTGAAAAATACCGCTGTTTGGGCCAGCGGGTTGCCCTTTTTTAATTATGCCGTAGCCCAAGGCAGTGGTGGGGTCACCACAGGTGGGTTGATAGCGTTGTCGATCTGTTGCTGTACAGCCGCCTCTGTAGCGTCCTTGTCCACACCGGATGCCCAAACCCAGCCGAGCACTTGTTCTTGGGTCAGGTCAGCATACGGGGTGTAGGGTGAGCCAGCGGTGTAGGTCACTCCACAAGTTCCATAGGTAGAGCCGTTGTAGGTCTTGCCGTCTTGCTCTTGTGTGCCATTGCACTGCCAGTGAACGGTGAATACAACATCTGTTTCCCCTTCGGCTTGCGGGTAACAACTCATTGCGCTGATGTTCCAAAGAAAAGTTGACATGGTTTATGCTCCTTCCAAAGCGGTTATACGGGCGGTGAGTTGGGTGATGAGGGCAGACTGCTCTTTGATGGCGGCAACCAACAATGGGATCGTTTCGGTGTATCTGACACCCATCATTTCTTCTTCTTTTTTTGGTACATGAACCGCTTCTGGAAGAACTGCCAAAAGTTCTTGGGCTATTAAACCCACTCTGCGCTCTGCTGTCTCATCATCTTTAAAGCTGTAAATAACAGCAGACAATGTATTTACTTTATCAACAGCATTGGCAATGGGTTCAATGATATTTTTAAACCTTGTGTCGGATGCGGTTACCCAACTTGTTGCGCCACTTGTCAGTTTTACGCCTCCGCTACCGCCAGTTTGAACAATAACCTCTGGATTTCCATTGCAATAAATAAGCCCTTGAAGAGCGCCGCCGCCTCCACCTGTCCACCGAAGTTGTCCGTCTTTTGCGGCAGTAACATAAAGCTCTAAATCACCAGCGGCTGAAAAACGACCTCGGTCTGTACCATTTGTATAAAAATTAATAAAGCCAGTTGAACTGCCAGCGGCAAGACCCAGATCATAAGCAGATGAGACTGAGCCAAATATTCTTGGGTTATTACCTTCAGTTGCACTGTTGTTGAGCATTAGCATGCCACCATTTGTGCTATTGCTTAACTGAAGCACTCTACGGCTTCCGCTGGTTGTAACAGCTGTAACGCCCACTCCAAGGTTACCGCCGGGCTCGAGGGTCATTGAAGCGGCGGCTGTTTGTCCTGCGTAACTGTTTGGGTAAAACAAAATTCCGGGGTTCGAGTCTCCATCGTAGTTAAAGATGTGAAGACCCCGAGCCGCACCGTTTGATATCGCTGTGCCCGTCATCCCTTTATAGTAGGAATTAATCGAACCTGCCAAATTGTAACGAAGCGCAATTATTCCAGACCAATCCGTAAGTATTGGCCCTGCTGAAAAGATTTTTGCAGATGCGGCATTGATAGTAGTCCCCACCAGCAAGTTACCGCTGGAGTCGATACGGGCGCGTTCGCCCAAAACACCACCATTGGTCGTGCTGAATGTCAAAGCGCCAGAAGTGCCAGCGCCAGTGCGAACACCAGCAATACGACCCGCCATTGCTGCTTCACTTCCTTGAGTGCCAGCAGAAGTTTCAAAATCAATGGTTGCAGAAGACCCATCAGTTCCATTGCCGTTTCGCAAAATCATTGCTTTGTAAACGGTTGCGTTTGACCCAGCGGCTACTATGGTTGCTTGAGGACTTGTAGTCCCAATACCCAGACCTGTGCTGGTCAGGCGCATGCGTTCGGAACCTTCAACTCCAAAAAGTAATTGGCCGTTTAGTTTGTGGTTGAAAAGGCTAGCATGGTTTGCAAGTGTTGAGTGCCCTGAGCCATAAGCGGTCATTCTCAAATCACCGCCACCACCCGCGTTTGCAT
>Ga0315906_10002324_pt1 | contig 26731 bp, 29 predicted proteins | sample LakEriMetagenome_4_FD_203526 | JGI IMG/M metagenome (GOLD analysis project Ga0315906, IMG submission 203526) | Freshwater fungal communities from buoy surface, Lake Erie, Ohio, United States - Buoy 2 MA122 | ecosystem: Environmental > Aquatic > Freshwater > Lake > Lake biofilm | place: USA...
TGGCTACACTCGACCGGATGAACCCGGTGCTGCTGGCCTTCGACACCTCCACCGAAGCCCTGGCCGTGGCCCTGCAGTGGGCCGGCGGGCAGCGTGTCTGGAACGGCGAAGGCGGCGCGCAGGCCTCGGCCCGGCTGCTGCCAACGGTGCAGCAGTTGCTGGGCGATGCCGGCCTCGAACTGGCCGGGGTGGACGCCATCGCCTTCGGGCAAGGCCCGGGCGCCTTCACCGGCCTGCGCACGGCCTGCGCCGTGGCCCAGGGCCTGGCCTTCGGCGCCGACAAGCCCGTGCTGGCCGTCGACAGCCTGCTGATCGTGGCCGAGGATGAACGGGCTTGCCAGGGCTTCCCGCCGGTGCTGGAGGTGGCCGTGGCCATGGACGCCCGCATGGGGGAGCTGTACGCGGCGCGCTACCGTTGGACGGCACCGTGCTGGCAGGTGCTGCAAGCACCGGGGTTGTGGGATCCGCAGGCTTGGGCGGCAGCCTGCCGCAGCGGCGCCGTTACGAACCAGGGTCCTGCGGAGCAACTCGTGTGGACGGGCAGCGGCTTGCCGCTGCTGGGGGCTGCTGCAGTGCCCGGAGGCCGCCAGACGTGCGAGGACCGGGCCGCGGCCCTGCTGCGCCTGGCCGGGCAGGCCTGGCATGCCGGCCAGGCCGTCCCGGCAGAGCAAGCCCTGCCTGTGTACCTGCGCGACAAAGTGGCCCTGACGACCGCAGAGCGCCTGGCGCGCACCGCAGCCGCGCCCCTGGCGCAGGACAGGGCCGGCAGCCCTGCACCCGGGGGGAGGCCATGAGCCCTCTGCCTGCGGTGGCCGCAGGCGAGCGTGGCTTTCAGCCGATGCAGTCCGACCACCTGGACCGCGTCATGGAAGTGGAGGTACGGGCTTACAGCTTCCCGTGGTCGCGGGGCAACTTCCTGGATTCGCTGAAGTCCGGCTACGTCCTCGAACTGCTGGCCACCCCGGCCGAGGTGCTGCTGGGCTACTACGTGGCCATGCCGGGGGTGGACGAGTTGCACCTGCTGAACATCACCGTCGTGCCGGACTTCCAGCGCTGCGGGCTCGGCCGTGTGCTGCTGGACCGGCTGGAGTGGCAGGCACGCCAGCGCGGCCTGGCCGCCATCTGGCTGGAGGTGCGCGCCAGCAACACCCGCGCCCGCTACCTCTATGGCGCACGCGGCTTCGTCGAGCAGGGGATCCGGCGCGGCTACTACCCGGCGGGCGGTTCAAGGCGCGAGGATGCGGTGGTCATGAGGCTGGACCTGGACCTGGAGGCTGCGCATGCCGCTGGATGACCGGCGCCTGGCCCTGCTGAAAGCGATGGGCGTGCCGTTCTGGCAGCCGCCCCCACGCGCCAGGGTCACGGACACGGGCCCGGCCTCAGCACCTCAGGAAAGCCCTGCACGGGCAGCGGCCGCCCTGCCGGACGCCCTGCCGGCCGCGTTCCCAGCCGCTCTGCCGGCCGCTGCGCCGGAAGCCCCGCCGCCTGCGGTGTCACGCCCGACGCCCAGCGCTTCGCGAGGGGCACTCCCTCCAGCTGACGCGCCGAACGGGTCCCCCAGGGCTGCGCCGCCAGACGTGGCCGGTCTGGACTGGCCTGCCCTGCGCGAGGCCGTGGCGGGATGCCGGGCCTGCGGCCTGTGCGAGAAGCGACGCCAGACCGTCTTCGGCGTGGGGCACACGCGCGCCCACTGGATGGTGGTGGGTGAGGCCCCGGGCGAGCAGGAGGACCTGCGCGGTGAACCCTTCGTCGGCCCCGCAGGCCGACTGCTGGACCAGATGCTGGCCGCCTTGGGCCTGACCCGTGCCGAGACCGCGGCCGAGGGCGCGGCCGAGGGCGCGCTCGCCCTCACTCCCGACCGGCAGGTCTACATCGCCAACACGCTGAAGTGCCGTCCCCCCGGCAACCGCAACCCCGAGCCGGCCGAACTTGCCCGCTGCGAACCCTTCCTGGTGCGGCAGATCGAGTTGGTGCAGCCTCGGGTCATCCTGGCGATGGGGCGCTTTGCGGTGCAGGCGCTGCTGCGCACCGACGAGCCCATCGGCCGCCTGCGTGGCCGGGTGCACCGCTACCAGGGGGTGCCCTTGATCGTCACCTACCACCCCGCCTACCTGCTTCGCAACCTGCTGGACAAGGCCAAGGCCTGGGACGACCTGTGCCTGGCCATGGACACGATGGAAGCGCTGCAGCGCGACGCGGCCGCGCCGACGGCCTGAAGCGACCTCAGCCCTTGGGCGCCTTCTTCGGCCTGTGCCACCCTGGCACGGTGAGCTGCTTGGCGCGCACCACGGTGAGCTGGCCCGCCGGGGCATTCTTGGCGACGGTGGAGCCTCCGCCAATCGTGGCGCCGGCGCCGACGGTGACGGGCGCCACCAGCACACAGTTGCTGCCGATGTGGGCGTCGGCCTCGATCACGGTGCGGTGCTTGTTCGCGCCGTCGTAGTTGGCGGTGATGCTGCCGGCGCCATAGTTCACGCGTTCACCCACGGTGGCATCGCCCAGGTAGGCCAGGTGGTTGGCCTTGGCGCCGCGCGCCAGCGTGGAGTTCTTCACTTCCACGAAGTTGCCGATGTGCACCTCGGGGCCCAGATCGGCGCCCGGGCGCAGGCGCGCAAACGGGCCGACAAGGGCGCCTGCGCCCACCTTCACGCCCGCGCCCTCGCCGTCGATATGGGTGAAGGGATGGATCACCGCGCCGGCCTCGATGCGGGCGTTGCGCACCACGCAGTTCGCACCGATGCGCACGCCGTCGCCCAGCACCACCTCGCCTTCGAAGATGCAGTTGACGTCGATCTCCACGTCGGCGCCACAGGTCAGCGTGCCGCGCAGGTCGAAGCGCGCCGGGTCGGCCAGGCGCACGCCGGCCTCCATCAGGGCGTCGGCCCGCAGGCGCTGCAGGCGCCGCTCCAGGTCGGCCAGTTGCACGGGACTGTTGACGCCCAGCACCTCGGTGTCGCTGGCCGGCTGCGCGGCCACCACCTCGCAGCCCTCGGCCACGGCCAGGGCCACGATGTCGGTCAGGTAGTACTCGCGCTGGGCGTTGTCGTTCTTCAGCGCGGCCACCCAACGCTTGAGCGCGGCGGTGGGCGCGGCCAGCAGGCCGGTGTAGATCTCGCGGAGGGCGCGCTGCTCGGGGCTGGCGTCCTTGTGCTCCACGATGCCCAGCACGGCACCCTGCGGGCTGCGGACGATGCGGCCGTAGCCCGTGGCATCGTCCAGCGTCACGGTCAGCAGTGCCAGGCGCGTGCCGCCACAAGCCTGCACCAGCGCGCGCGCGGTGTCGGTGCGGATCAAGGGCACGTCGCCGTTGAGCACGAGGGTCGTGCCAGCCTGGTCGTCCAGGGCGGGCAGGGCCTGCTGCACGGCGTGGCCGGTGCCCAGTTGCGGCATCTGGCGCGCGAACACCGCACCGCTGGCCGCCACCGCTGCCTCGACCTCGTCGGCGCCATGGCCGGTGATCACCACGGTGCGCCGAGGCCCCAGGGGAGCGGCTGCGTCCAGGACATGCTGCAATAGGGAACAGCCGGCCAGCTTGTGCAGCACCTTGGGCAGCGCAGACTTCATTCGGGTGCCCTTGCCGGCGGCCATCACCACCACGTTCAAGGCCACGTTCATCGGTACGTTCGCATCCATGTTCGATGCCATCTCCAGGACCTTTTCAACGCTCTTCAGAAGGGGGGCGATTATCGGCCTCGCCCTGGCGACGCTGGGAGGCCTGGCTGGCTGCAGCGCCCTGCGCCTGGGCTACGACCAGGGGCCCTTCCTTGCGCACTGGTGGCTGGACTCACGATTGGCGTTCACCTCAGAACAGTCCACGCGCACCAAGGAGGCCCTGGCGCAGTGGTTCGCCTGGCACCGCGCCACGCAGTTGAACGAGTACGCCGGATGGCTGGCGCGCACACGCGGGGAATCGGTGTCGGGCTTCACGCCACAGCAGGCGTGCCGGTGGTCTGACGAGTTGCGACGCCGTCTGGACCCCCTGGTCGAACGATTGCTGCCCCTTGCGGCCGAGGTGGTGGTGACCCTCACCCCGGAACAACTCGCGCGCCTGGAGCGTCGCCTGGAAGAAGATGACATCAAGCGCCGCAAGGACTTCCTGCAACCGCAGCAGGAGCAGCGCTGGGAGGCCTCGACCGAGCGCGCCATCGAACGCTTCGAGTCCTTCTACGGCACACTGGAGCCGGCACAGCGCGCCCTGGTGGCCGCCAGCGTTCGCGCATCGCCGTTCGATCCGGCCCGCTGGTGGGCCGGCCGTCAGGCCAGCCAGGCCGACATGATGGCCTCGCTGCGCAAGCTGTCGGGCGACCGCCGCCCGCGTGAGCAGGTGGTGGCGGACCTGCGTCAGACCGTGCAGCGCAGATGGCTGACGGCACCCGCCGACCCATCGGGTTACCGCGAGCGGCTCGCACTGCACCAGTGTGAGCTGGCCGCCGCCCTGCACGATGCCGCCACGCCGGCGCAACGCCGGCACCTGGCCGACAAGCTGCAGGGTTGGGAAGGCGATCTGCGGGCGCTGGCCGCCCGCGGGCCGACGCAGGCGGCAGCCCGGCCCTGAAGCCCGGCTCACGGCGCCAACGGCACCACCACCGTGCGTGGGTTCAGGCCGGTGGCCGGGAAGTCCTGGAGTGCTGCGGCGAACAGGGCCGCCAGCAGTTGGGCGTTGCCGGTCGCGTAGCCGTCGTGGCTGGCCCTCGCCTCGTAGAGGGGCCGGCCGGTGGCGCGATCGCGCAGCAGCACCGCCACCTCGCGGTCCACACGCGGCGGGTCCATGCGCAGGCCCAGGTGCCACGAGGGCCCGGACCAGGGCCCGTAGCGCCAAGTGCCAAAACTGCCGCCCCACCACAGCGGGTCGTCCCAGGGCGAGCGGTCCACCCGCGTGATGCGCGCGCCCAGTTGCACCAGCACCTGCGGTTCGGCACCGGCCGGCGCGGGCTTGAAGCCGGCGGCCTCCAGGGCGGGGCGGGCCGCGGCTTCCAGCACCTCCTGCTCCTGTGCACGGGCCTGCTGCGAGGGCAGTCGCTCAAAGGCGTAGGTGCCCGCAGCCTGCCCGGCCGGCCATTCGCCGTAGGTCGCCACTTCGCTGCGCAGTGTGCTCATGCTGGCGCAGCCGCCGAGCACGAAGCAGGCGCCCAGCACGACAAGCCCGGCCAGGGCGCGGCGGGCGCTCAGGGCTTCAGAGACTCCTCTTGCGACCATGGTGAGCTCCTCTTGTCCGAAGCAAGGCCCCTGCCGGCTCGCCCGATGGCGTCGATGCGGATGGGCTGCGGGGCGGCCGCGGGCGGGGCACAGGCCTCGTCTTCGTCTTCATCGAAAGCGCGGTCGCCCTGTGGGTCGGCCACGCCCGTAGCTTGCAGCGTCTCGAAGGGGTGGAGCTTGCGGTCCATCATGTGTGAGGGCACGATATGGCCCATGGCCGAGAACATGTTGTCGAGGCGCCCCGGGTACTGGCGCTCCCACTCATGGAGCATCTTCTTCACCTGCACGCGCTGCAGGTTGTCCTGGCTGCCACACAACGTGCACGGGATGATGGGGAACTGGCGGTGCACGGCCCAGCGCCCCAGGTCGCTCTCGGCCACGTAGGCCAGCGGACGGATCACCACGTGGCGGCCGTCGTCGCTCACGAGCTTGGGCGGCATGCCCTTCATGCGGCTGCCGAAGAACATGTTCATCAGCAAGGTCACCACCATGTCGTCGCGGTGGTGGCCGAGTGCGATCTTGGTGGCGCCCAGCTCGCTGGCCACGCGGTACAGGATGCCCCGGCGCAGACGCGAGCACAGGCTGCACATCGTCTTGCCTTCGGGCACCAGGCGCTTGACGATCGAGTAGGTGTCCTGCGCCTCGATGTGGAAGGGCACCTCGCGGCTGCGCAGATAGGCGGGCAGCACCTCTTCGGGAAAGCCCGGCTGCTTCTGGTCCAGGTTGACCGCCACGATGTCGAAGGGCACCGGTGCGCGCTGGCGCAGGCTGAGCAGGATGTCCAGCAGGCCGTAGCTGTCCTTGCCGCCGGACAGGCACACCATGACCTTGTCGCCGGCCTCGATCATGTTGAAGTCGGCAATGGCCTGGCCCACCTGGCGGTGCAGGCGCTTGGCCAGCTTGCGGATCTCGACCGGGGCCTTGCTCTTGTGCTCCGCTCCGGGCGCGGCGCCGCCCTCCGGGGCACGGGCGTCAGCGGCGAAGACCGGTTCGGTGACGGTGTTCATGCGGTGGCCTCCTTGATGCCGAAGACTTCCACGCCCACCGCCTCGCAGTCCGGGTAGACGTCGGGCTTTTCAGTGGACACGCGGGCCGCCCGCACCTTGGGGTGCGCCAGCATGGCGCGAAGCAGGTCGTCGGCCAGCGTCTCCTGCAACTCGATGTGGCCGCGCGCCACGCGCTGGGCGATGGTGTGGCGAATGAAGTCGTAGTCGACCACTTCGTCCAGGGCATCCGCGGTGGGGGTGGACAGGGCCAGGGGCACATACAGGTCCACGTTGAAGCGGATGCGCTGTGGCGCGCCGTGCTCGAAATCATGCACGCCGATGTGAACCGCGAGTTCGTGGTTGCGCAGGAAGAGGCGGCGGCAAGCGGTCAGCTCAGGGTGGGTCAGAAGGGCGCTCATCAGCTGCATTCCTCAGGCGCTGTGCGCGCCGCATCGTGCGCAGACACACAGGTCCCGCGCGTTCATGGGGGGCCACATCACATCTCCTGGGCGTTCTGGCGCGCCAGGAACATCACGTCGCGCGGCTGACCGGCCAGATGCTGCCCGCCGTCGACCAACAAGGTGGTACCGGTGATGGCGGGGGATTCGATCAGGAAGCGCACCGCCCGGGCGATGTCCTCGGGCGTGGACGAGCGGCGCAGCGGCGTCATGCGGTGTGCGCGCTCGAACTCGCCATCGGCCATCGCCCCGGACAGCAGCGTCACCCCCGGGGCCACGCCGCACACGCGCACGGCCGGTGCCAGGCCCATGGCCAGCATGGTGGTGGCCGCTTCCAGCGCCGCCTTGGACAGGGTGTGCGACAGGTAGTCGGGGTTCTGGTTCCAGAGCTTCTGGTCCAGCAGGTTGACCACGCAGCCGGTGGCGCCGCGCGCCGTCACCTGCTCATGCAGCGCCTGGGCCAGCACGATGGCCGGCGCGGTGTTGGCGCGCCACTGGCGCTCCATCAAGGCGTAGCTGAAGCTGGCCGGGTTGTCGTACTCGAAATCCGAGGCGTTGTTCACCACGGCATCCACCTGACCAAAAGCCTGCACCACGGCAGGCAGCAGCGCACGCGCTGCGGCCTCATCGGACAGGTCGGCCTGGAAGGTCTGGGTGCGCGCGCCCAGATCAGCGCAGTCCCGCGCCGTGGCCTGCGCCTCGTCGGCCGAGCCACGGTAATGCACCGCCACGTCAAACCCATGACCGGCCAGGTCCAGCGCCATGGCGCGGCCCACGCGGCGGGCAGCGCCGGTGACCAGGACAACAGGGCGCGAAGTCATGCTTTCTACAATGCCGCCGATGCGTGAAACGGAGCCCGGCAGTGTATCGGCGGCCCTGCTCGCCCACCTGCGGCAGGACATCGCGGCAGCTGGCGGCTGGATCCCGTTTGACCGCTTCATGCACACCGCGCTCTACACCCCCGGCCTGGGCTACTACGCGCGGGGCGAGTCGCCCATCGGGCTGATGCCGGCCGGTGCCCCCGGTGCCGGGTCGAACGGCGCTGCGGGCAGCGACTTCGTCACCGCGCCGGTGCTCTCACCCTTCTTCGGCCGCGCCCTGTCGGCCCAGGTGGCGCAGGCCCTGCAGGCCGCACAGGCCGACGAGGTCTACGAGTTCGGCGCCGGCACGGGCGCCCTGGCCCAGCAGGTGCTGGACACCCTGGGCGAACGCGTGCGCCGCTACACCATCGTGGAGGTGTCGGCCGCGCTGCGTGAGCAGCAGCGCCAGGCCTTGGCCCGCTTCGGTGACCGCGTGCAGTGGGCCACCGCCCTGCCGCCCGTGATGCGGGGCGTGGTGCTGGGCAACGAGGTGCTGGACGCCATGCCGGCGCAGTTGCTGAGCTTCGATGGGCAGGCCTGGTGCGAACGCGGCGTGGCCTGGCACGAAGGCCGCCTGCACTTCGCCGACCGGCCCACGGACCTTCGCCCGCCCGTGGACGCACCCTTCGTACCCGGCACCGCGCTGGAGATCCAGCCGCAGGCGCAGGCCTTCGTGGCCACGCTGGCCGAGCGCCTGACCTGCGGTCTGGCCCTGTTCATCGACTACGGATTTCCCGAGGCCGAGCTCTACCACCCGCAACGCACCGGCGGCACGCTGATGTGCCACCGGGCGCACCGCGCCGACGGCAACCCGCTGGTGGACGTGGGCCTGAAGGACATCACCGTGCACGTGGACTTCACGGCCATCGCCCTGGCGGCACAAGATGCGGGCCTCACGGTGGCCGGCTACACCAGCCAGGCCCGCTTTCTGCTGAACTGCGGCATGGCCGCTCTGCTGGAACACGCCACGCTCCCTGAGCGCGCAGCGGCGCAGAAGCTTCTGACCGAGCACGAGATGGGCGAGCTGTTCAAGGTGATGGCCCTCACGCGGGGCCTGCACGCATTGGACGGCCTGGGCGACGGGTTGCTGGGCTTCACCGCAGGCGACCGCACGCACCGGCTCTGAGCGCCGGCCCTGCACCACATCGCCATGCGCTGGCTCCTCGTCTTCCTGCTGGCCTTCGTGCTGTTCAACGGCTTGACGGCCTGGCTGCGCAAGATCGGCCTGGGCCGCCTGCCCGGTGACTTCAGCTTCCGCTGGCGCGGACGCGAGTTCCAGGTGCCGCTGGCCAGCAGCATCGTGCTCAGCGTGCTGGCGATGCTGATCGGGCTGTGGTTCTGAGGCCGCTCAGAGGTAGATGGGCCACTCGTGCCCGCAAGCACGGCAGCGCACCGCCACCTGCTGGGCCTGGGTGGCGGACGCCTGGGCTGCTGACGCCGAGCTTGGGGCAGCCGCCAGCTCCAGCCGTCCATAGGTCTTGCAGTGGGGACAGTCGGCCTGGTGGGCGATGCTCTCGGCCCTGAGCAACAGGGTCAGATAGCGGCGCAGCGCCCACAGCCCTGCGCCGGTGCAGACCACCACCGCCATCAGATCGAACAGCTGGTCGGCCGTGGAACGAAAGCGCGTAGCGCCCTCCAGGGCCATCATCAGGCCAAGGCAGCAGAAGATCACCACGACCAGGTGGGCATGGCCGCGAAGCAGCTCCCGCTCGTACCACTTCTTGAATCCATGCCTGCGAATGCCATTGGCCAGTTGCATCATGGCTGCGTCCTTCGCGAAGAAGCCCACATCGGAACCCGGTGCAAGCGATGCGCAGACGCGCAGACACCGCACCACGATCTGCCATCCTCGCACAGGGCCGGGGTACCGGAACTCTCAGGGCCGGACCGATGGCGCACTCTGCTGCCGCCGCACCTCCAGACGCTTCATCTGCACGTAGCTCTCCCAGTCCAGCTCACGCAGTTGGCGAGGATGGCGTTCGGTGGCGGCGAACCATTCCAGCAGGCGTCGCTCCAACTGCTGGGCCTGCGGCAGCGCAAGCGCCTCCAGGTAGGCGTCCACGGCCAGGTAGTAGCGCACGGTATTGCGCTCCAGCAGGCCCCTGACGCCCGTCACGGGCTGAGGAGGACCTCCGGGACTGTCGGCACGCTCCGGCAGCAGGCTGAAGCCGACCTTGTGCCGGCCCACGGTGCCCAGGTACACCTGCAGGGCCCAGCGCGCAGCCGGGCCCTGCGCGTAGGCATAGCGCAACTGCAACAGGGTGCGCCCGTTGCCGGCCTCGGCCGTCTGCACCGTGATGCGGATGTCGCGCGTGCCCAGCGGGCCTTCGGGAGCCAGCAGTTCCACCGCCGGCAGGTTTGCACCGGGCAGACCGCCAGCAGCGGCCACGGAAGGGCCGGCGCGGAAGCGGAAGTCCAGCCAGTGGACGTCGCTCAGGGGCTCGTCGAACTTGCGGCCCAGGCCGACCTTCAGCGTGTCGACGGCACCCTCGGCGCCGGGCTGGCGCGTGGCATGGCAGTACTTCACATTGAGGTGCAGGATCAGGATGTCGCACCACACCGCAGCCTGGACCAGTGCCGCACGTACCCTCTGCACCGGGTGGTCGATGAGGGCCAGCACCTCGCCTTCCAGGCGCTCAGGGGTCTCGGTCGATTGAAGGAAGACCGGCTTCTGGCCCAACTGCACTGCGCCCTGGCGCCGCAACTGCTCGAAGCGGGCCGCCAGATCCTCCGGCGGCACCGATACGCCCTGGGCCTGAACGCCCCAACCCCAGCCCGCGATCTGCAGGACGCAGACCGCGGCCACACGCCGCGCCAACTGATGCATGCGCCATCGTGGCGGCCGGCTTGAGAGGACGGCCTGCGCGGACGCAAGGCCGGTGACAAAGGTGGCGGCGGTGCCTGCAGCCCAGGTCAGGCCGCCCTTGAAGGCGGGGCCGCAGCCGGTGACGTGGCTGCCGCGGCCGATCGGGGTTCGGCCAGGGCCTGCACCCGCGCCTGGCGCACGGCTTGGCCGATGGCCGGACCGGCGAGCCCCTGGCGCTGCGCCCGCGCCGCGACCTCGGCCGTGTCCACCGCCAGCACTGTCTGCAGCGCGGCCTGCAGGCGCGGGGCCTGGGGGTAGGGTCGATCCTCCAGGCCCGTGCGCCCCCGGGCATCGCACTCGCAGGCCTGCAGCGCCTGGGCGAAGCGCTCGGGCCGGCGCAGCGCGTCGCAGCGCTCCAGCAGGCGCAGCGTGGCCTCCGGGCCCAGGCCGCCGCTGGCATGCACGTGGCCGTGCTCACGCGCCACCACATCGGCCAGTTCGCGGCAATCGTTGGGCACTTTCAAGCGCTCGGCCACGCGCTGGGCCAGGCGCGCGCTGCGCCCCTCATGGCCAATGTGGCGGGGCCATTCATCGCGCGGCGTGGTGCCCTTGCCCAGGTCGTGCATCAGGCAGGCCCAGCGCACGGGCAGCGGGGTCTGCGCCAGCGCGCACTGCTGCAGCACCAGCATCAGGTGCTCGCCCGTGTCCACTTCGGGGTGGTGGGCGGGCGGCTGTGGCACGCCCCACAGCGCGTCCACCTCCGGCAGCAGACGCTTCAAGGCCCCGCACTCCCGCAGCACCGTGAACAGGCGCCGCGGCCAAGGCTCCATCAGGCCCTTGGCCAGTTCCTGCCACACACGCTCGGGCACCAGGGCATCCACCTCGCCCTCGTCCACCAGGCGGCGCATCAGCGCCTGGGTGTCGGGCGCGACCTCGAAATCACCATAGCGTGCGGCGAAGCGGGCCGTGCGCAGCAGCCGCACCGGGTCTTCGGCGAAGGCCTCGCTGACGTGGCGCAGGCGACGTTCGCGCAGGTCGCGCTGCCCGCCAAAGGGGTCCACCAGGCTGCCGTCGGGCCGGCGTGCCATGGCGTTGATGGTCAGGTCGCGCCGCGCGAGGTCCTGCTCCAGCGTGACGCCGGGGTCGGCATGGAAGGTGAAGCCGTGGTAGCCGCGTCCCGACTTGCGCTCGGTGCGCGCCAGCGCGTATTCCTCCTGCGTCCGGGGGTGCAAAAAGACCGGAAAGTCCTTGCCCACGGGGCGAAAGCCCGCGTCCAGCATCTCCTGCGGCGTGGCACCCACCACCACCCAATCCCGGTCGGCGATGGGGCGGCCCAGCAGCACGTCACGTACGCAGCCGCCCACTTCGAAGCAGCGGCCGGCCAGGCGCTCTTCCGCCGCGTTCACCGGTGCCGCGAACGCCAGGGCATGAAGCGGCCAGGGCCGTCGGCCCCGCCCAGGTAGCCCGCAGCCACGCCCTCCACGGCCGAGGCCTCGATATCCAGGCTGGCCAGGCCCGGCTGGCCAGCGGTGGCCACGTTGGGCACCTTCATGGAGTCCACGTTGTCGCGAGACATCAGCGGCTCACCTGGCAGCCACTCCATCGCCAGGGCCTGCAGCCGCGCCATGCCCCCGGGCAGCGGCAGGATGGGGCGGGGGTGGCCGCTCAGCCGCCCGGCCAAGCGCACCAGATCGGCCAGCGTGAACTGCTGCGGCCCGGCGCACTCGAAAACCTGCCCGATGGTGGCGGGCCGGTCCAGGCAGCGCACCACGGCCTGCGCCACATCCTCCACCCACACGGGCTGGAAGCGGGCCTGCGCCCCGCCCAGGGGGATGAAGGGCGCCACCGACTGCAGTTGCGCGAACAGGTTGAGGAAGCGGTCGCGCGCGCCGAAGATGACGCTGGGCCGCAGCACGGTGACGTCCAGGCCGGACTCGCGCCAGACCTGCTCGCCCGCGGCCTTGCTGCGCAGGTAGTTCGACGGTGCGTCAGGCGCCACCCCCAGCGCGCTGACGTGGATGACGCGGCGGATGCCAGCGGCCCGGCAGGCGGCGGCCACGCGACGGGGCAGTTGCACGTGCACGCGCTCAAACTCGGCTGCACTGCCGTGCAGGATGGCCACCAGGTGCACCACCGCCTCACAGCCGGCCAGCACCCGCGCCAAATCTCGGTCGTCGTGCACATTGGCCTGCACCAACTGCACCGTGGGCAAGGACTGGATGGCCAGGCCGTGGCGCAGCCGCCGCGTGGGCACGATGATGCGCCCGCCGGCGCCACCACTGCGCTCCACCAGGTGCTCGCACACGGCATGGCCGACGAAACCGGTGCCGCCCAGGACTGCGATCTGCCCCCTCATGCCCTTCATGAACCGGCCCTCCTCATTGCGAACGGGCGCATCACGACCGAGAGGCGATGGAGCATGTTCATGGCAGATCCTTGTCAGGTGACGGTGCGTTGCCATCACGCGGGCCGATGGACGGGCCCAGGCGCACCTTCAGCGCCAGCGTGGGTGCACCCTCCAGCAGGGCCGCATAGACGGTGGCGTTGGACAGCACCTTCTTCACGTAGTCGCGCGTCTCCGTGAAGGGAATGTTCTCGGCCCAGGCGGCCACCTCCATGGGCGGGCCCTCGCGCCAGCGGCGCGGCCGGCTGGGGCCGGCGTTGTAGGCCGCGGCGGCCATCGCGGCCGAGCCGCCGAAGTCGTCCAGCACCAGCTTGAGGTAGGCGGTGCCCAGCCGCAGGTTGACCTCGCGGTCGTTGATCATCTCCGGCTTGAAGTCCAGGCCGATCTTGCGCGCCGTCCAGCGGGCGGTGGCCGGCATCAGCTGCATCAGGCCCGAGGCCCCCACATGCGAACGCGCATCCATGATGAAGCGCGACTCCTGGCGGATCAGGCCGTAGACATAGGCCGGATCCAGCCCGATGCGCCGGGCCGCGGCCACCACGTCCTGGCGGAAAGGCGTCGGAAAGCGCTGCGCCAGGTTGATCTCGGCCTTGGTGCGGTCGCTGGTGTTGATGCAGCGGTCCCAGACCTCGCGCTCGCAGGCGACCTGCGCGGCGGCCAGCAGTTCGCGGTCGGTCATGCCGCGCAGCGTGAAGTTCCACTCGCGCACGCCCTCGCTGCGCAGGCCCAGGCTGATCATGTGCAGGCCCCGCTGCAGGCCGGGCACGCCCACGGCCGCCTCGCGCTCGGCGGGGCTGGGCGGCGCGGGGGTGGACGGCAGGCTGGGGCGCAGCCCCAGGTCCTCGCTGGCGAGCTTGCCGTAGAAGCTCAGCGGCGAGGCAATGGACTGCATGAGCTGGCGGGCGGCGGCGCGGGCTTCATCACCGGCCGCGTCCCGGGTCGCCTGGGCCTGCAGCGCCCGGGCCCGCCAGTAGACCCAGGCGGCGTCTTTCTGCTCCTGCGCGGACATGGCGCCCACGGCTTCCAGCACCAGCGCCCAGCGCTGCGCCTCCGGCGCAGTGGAGCGCAGGGCCGCGCGCACGCCCCAGGCCAGGGTGTCGTCCGACCAGGGCGCCGGCTCCTGCGACGCGCGTTGCTGGTCGAAGGCCCGGCGGTACCAGCCGGCCGCCTCGGGCTGCAGCTTCAGCGCCGCCTGCTTGGCCACCACGCCCCAGGCCGCCGCCTGCAGCGCAGCGGGCAGCTGGGCCGCCCAGGGCTGTGCCAACTGGCCGGCAGCGGCCTCGGGGTCACTGGCGGCCATCCGGATGACGGCCACCGTGCGCAAATGGCGGTCCTCGGGCTGGGCGGTGGGCTTGCGCTGCGCCAGCCAGCGGGCCGGGTTGTCGAAGATCTGACCCACGGCCTTGGCAGGCTCATCCCCGAGCAAGGCCGCCGCCGCGCGCGCAGCGCGGGGCCGGTTGTTCTCGGCCGACAGCCGCACCTCCTGCCAGACCTCGGCCGCGGTGAGCTGCTTGTCTTCGAACAAGGTGCTGGCCAGCAATTGGCAACCCTCATCGGCATCACGTTGCGCGTACCAGGCCTCGCGCGCGGGCCGGCGCACGTCCGCTCCGGCCTGGTGCTGCGTCAGCAGGGCGTAGCAGGTGACCTCGCGGTCGTCGTTCATCCTGAAACGCGGGAACTCGCGGGCGAAGGGGGCCCAGTCGCGCCGCCGGCCCAGCTCCAGCAGCCAGTCGTTGCGCAGGCGGTCTTCCACGTAGGTGCCCGTCCAGCGGCTGAGAAAACCGTCCACCTCCGCCACGCTGGCTGTGTTCAGGCGCGCGCTGAGTTCCCAGTAGTCCACCCAGGAAGCCAGCGGGTGGCGTGCCGCGGCGGTGGAGGCTTTCAGCGCCGCCAGGCGGGCGCGGTCGTTCTTGCGCAGGGCGTCGCGGGCTTCGACGATGGGGGCGTCGGCGGCAGGCACGGCAGGGGCCTGTGCCTTCGCGTTCAGGGACGTGAAGGCGGCCGCAGCCGCGACCACGAGCGCGATCAGGTTCAGGGTCATGCCCCGATTCTGGCAGGCAGCCCCCACAATGGCGCCTGTTTCGGTCAAGGTCCCATAGGGCCTGGGTGCATGCGATGACGTCTTCCTTCCAATTGCCGCCCTTGGAGCCCTCGCGCGACAAGAAGACCCTGCGCCGGCAGTTGCAGGCCGAACGCCAGAGCCTGGTGGACCGTCACGAGCGCGCCATGCACCTGCAGCAGGTGCTGCGCGTGTTCCTGGCCACCCGGCAGGACCGGGCCATCGGCGCCTACTGGCCGATCAAGGGCGAGTTCGACGCGCTGCCCGCGCTGTACCGCTGGAGCGAGGCGGATGAGAAGCGCCGCATCGGCCTGCCCGTGGTGCACAAGGACACCAAGCAACTGCGCTTTCACGTCTGGTACCCGGGCTGCGAGATGGAAGAAGACGCCTACGGCATCCCCAAGCCCAAGGAGACCCCGTCCTTCGAGCCCTCGCTGCTGCTGGTGCCCTGCGTGGGCTACGGGCCGCGCGGCATCCGCCTGGGCTACGGCGGCGGCTTCTACGACCGCACCCTGGCGGAACTGTCACCCCGCCCCTTCACCGTGGGCCTGGCCTACAGCCACGGCTTCCTGCCCTGGCTGGCAGGCGAGCCGCACGACGTACCGCTGGATGTGATCCTCAACGAGGACGGAGTGGCCTGGCAGGGGGGTGAAGATTGACTGTGGCCCCCCGCCACTCTCAGTTGGTGGCACTCGTCGAGGCTTCGCCCTGGTTCATGACGGCCTTGCAGACGGTGAGATCCCTCCAGCTCGGATCCTGGTGCATCGGGGCAGGGGCGGTGCGGAATCTCGTCTGGGACCATCTGCATGGCTATGTGGAGCCTTCACGGCTGCCGGATGTGGATGTTGCCTACTTCAATCCCCAGGACATGAGTCCTGAGACGGACCAGGCGCTGGAATGCAAGCTGGAGGAACTGGCGCCAGATGTGCCCTGGGAAGTCACCAACCAAGCGGGTGTACACACGTGGTTCGAGGACTGTTTCGGCCACCCTGTCCAGCCCCTGCGGTCACTGGTTGAGGCTGTTGCAAGCTGGCCAGAATATGCAACCTGCGTGGGGGTCGCGCTCAGCAACAGGGGGCGGATCGAGATCATCGCCCCATGGGGTCTGGAAGACCTCTTTGGCCTCGTCGTGCGTCGCAATCCCGCACGCGTCAGTCTGGAAACCTACCGTCAACGTACAGAACAGAAGCGCTACGCGCAACGCTGGCCGAGGGTCAGGGTTCTGACATGAGCCTCGGCAGCGGGTCATGCGCACAAGCCCGTTGGCAGGTCTGCGTGGCTGCTGCGGTGGGCCCTGCTGCACCCTTCAAGCTGATGGGGCCTTCGCCCCGGCTTCACCCCAGCTTCAACCTCCGGCACAGCTCCAGCGTGAGCTCGCTCTGGTTCATGGTGTAGAAGTGGATGCCGGGCGCACCGCCTGAGATCAGGCGCTCGCACAGCTTGGTCACCACGTCCAGGCCGAAGGCGCGGATGGAAGGGGCGTCGTCGTGGAAGCCCTCCATCTTCAGCGTCACCCAGCGCGGGATCTCGATGCCGTCGCGTGCGGCGAACTGCGCGATGCGGCCGAAGTTGTGGAAGGGCATGATGCCCGGCACCACCGGCACCTCGGCGCCCAGGCGCTGCGTCTCCTCCACGAAATGGAAGTAGGCGTCGGGGTTGAAGAAGAACTGCGTGATGGCGGCACTGGCGCCGGCCTTGACCTTGTGCACGTAGTGCTGCAGGTCGCGCGCGGCGTAGCGCTGCTGTGGGTGGTATTCGGGGTAGGCCGCCACCTCGATGTGCCAGTCGGGGCCCTGGGTTTCGCGGATGAAGGAGACGAGTTCCGAGGCGTAGCGGAACTCGCCGGCCGTGGCCGTGCCGCTGGGCAGGTCGCCGCGCAGGGCGACGAGGCGGCGGATGCCTTGTGTGCGATAGGTGGCCAGGATCTCGGCGATGCTCTCCCGCGTGGAGCCCACGCAGGACAGGTGCGGCGCGGCCTCGAAGCCGGCCGCGGCGATGGCGCTGACCGTGGCCAGCGTCTTGTCGCGCGTGGCCCCGCCCGCGCCGTAGGTGACGCTGAAGAACTCGGGCTTGACCTCGCCCAGGCGCTGCACCACGTCCTTGAGCTTGGCGTCGCCCACGGGCGTGTTGGGGGGGAAGAACTCGAAACTGACAGGGGTGGCGGTGCTCATTGCAATGGTGTCTGGAGTCAGGAAGCGGCGCCGAAATGCCGCGCGGCGGCCTCGGCCAGGCGCTGGTCGAAAGTCAGCAAGGGGGCGGCCAACTGGTCGGCCAGCACGAGATAGGCTGCGTCGTAGGCGGTCAGACCGTAACGGGCTCCGATGTCGAGCAAGACACCCGGATCGACGTCGTGGAAGACCAACTGTTGGTCAGCCAACGCATCGACCCCTGCACGCGCTGCCGCGGGCGTGGACCCTGATCGCAGCTTGTTGCGCGCGACGTTGGCGATTTCGTACTTCAGCAGCACGGGGGCCTGCAGGCTCAAACCTGTCATCAAACGCTCGGCTTCGTCCGCCTGCGGTTCACGCCAAAGATAGGACGCCAGGATGCTGCAATCAACGACCGCTGGCGGACGAGCCCTCCAGAGCGCCAAGGGTTCGGCCACAAACAGGGGGCGCTTCATGGGCGACGAACTCAAATGACGCCCCCCGCCAGTGGCGTGGCATTCAGAAATGCCTCAACGAACGTCAGCCTCATCGGCTGTCCCGATCGGCGCGGATGATGTCCACCGCCAGAGGCGCGTTGGCCAGAGAGGGGTCGGGCTTCCACCCCGCAGCTTGCCGCTCGGCAGCCAGATATTCAATGGTTTTCCACCCTTGAACCCAGCTGCGAGGGCCCCCCGCGCTGGGGGGCAAAGGCGTTGGGGTCGTCACGGATGCGTGCCTTGCACGGTTTGGCTCTGGCTCCTCCTGCACCGCTTGGTTCAGGATCGACATGAGCTCACCCTGCAGGGACCGATGATTCCGCTCAGCGCGCTGGCGCAGTCGCTGCGCCAGGGCTTCTGGAACGTCCTTGATGGAGAGATTCACAGCCATCATGCCCTCCTTGCCGGGGCTCAAGCCCGGAAAGATCCAAATCGGATGCATATTAGATCCGATTTGGAAGTTTCCACCAAGGCTAGAACCTCGAAGAGCGAAAGACGCCGATCAATACCGGTACGTGTCCGCCTTGTACGGCCCTTGCTTGGGCACGCCGATGTAGGCGGCCTGCTCGTCACTCAGCTCGGTCAGCATGGCGCCCACCTTCTTCAGGTGCAGACGGGCCACCTTCTCGTCCAGGTGCTTGGGCAGCACGTAGACCTTGCCGTTCTCGTAGTAATCGCTGTGCGTGAACAACTCGATCTGGGCGATGGTCTGGTTGGCGAAGCTGGAGCTCATCACGAAGCTGGGGTGGCCGGTGGCGCAGCCCAGGTTCACCAAACGGCCCTTGGCCAGCAGGATGATCTTCTTGCCATCCGGGAAGATGACGTGGTCGACCTGGGGCTTGATCTCGTCCCACTGGCACTTTTCCAACGCGGCCACATCGATCTCGTTGTCGAAGTGGCCGATGTTGCAGACGATGGCCTGGTCCTTCATGGCGGCCATGTGCTCGTAGCGGATCACGTTCTTGTTGCCGGTGGCGCTGACGAAGATGTCGGCCTTATCGGCGGCGTACTCCATGGTCACGACCTTGAAGCCTTCCATCGCCGCCTGCAGGGCGTTGATGGGGTCGATCTCGGTCACCCACACCTGGGCCGACAGCGCACGCAGGGCCTGGGCGCTGCCCTTGCCCACGTCGCCATAGCCGGCCACCACGGCCACCTTGCCGGCGATCATGACGTCGGTGGCGCGCTTGATGGAGTCCACCAGGCTCTCGCGGCAGCCATAGAGGTTGTCGAACTTGCTCTTGGTGACGGAGTCGTTGACGTTGATGGCGCGGAACATCAGCGTGCCTGCAACCGACATCTCCTTCAGGCGGTGCACGCCCGTGGTGGTTTCCTCGGTCACGCCGATGATCTGGGCGCTCTTGCGGCTGTACCAGGTGGCGTCCTGCGCCAGCTTGGCCTTGATGGCGGCGTACAGGCAGGTCTCTTCCTCGCTGGTGGGATTGTTCAGCACCGAGGCGTCCTTCTCGGCGCGCTTGCCCAGGTGCATCAGCAGCGTGGCATCGCCGCCGTCGTCCAGGATCATGTTGGGGCCTTCACCCTCGGTGCCCTTGGCGCCGAACTCGAAGATGCGGTGGGTGTAGTCCCAGTAGTCGGCCAGCGTCTCGCCCTTGTAGGCGAACACGGGTGTGCCCTGCACCACCAGCGCAGCGGCGGCGTGGTCCTGGGTGGAGAAGATGTTGCAAGACGCCCAGCGCACATCGGCGCCCAGGGCCTGCAGCGTTTCCACCAGCACGGCGGTCTGGATGGTCATGTGCAGGCTGCCCGTGATGCGCGCGCCCTTCAGGGGCTGCTTGGGCGCGAACTCGTCGCGGATGGCCATCAGACCGGGCATCTCGGTCTCGGCGATCTTGATTTCCTTGCGGCCCCACTCGGCCAGCGAGAGGTCGGCAACGGCGTAGTCGCTGGTGTGCAGCGGCTTCAGAACGGCATTCATGGTCAGGCTCCTGTCAACGTTGAGAACCCACAGCCCGAGCCGGGAAGACGAAGTCAGGAGGCCTGCTTCACTCACCCACGGGTCGAACGTGCGGGTGAGCGCGGTTGCAAAGGAAGATTCCGAGCCTGGCTCCCTGCGCCTGAACCCTGTCGGGGGCTGGGCGGGAGTTGCAACGCTCCTCGGAATGCATCGGATTCTATTCGCGAGCGCGGCCAGGACGTGACAATCCGCCGCAATGACCCGTCAACCTGCACAGTCACGGGGCCGGCGCCCCGCGCGACCGCTGAGCGAAGCCCCCACGCAAACGCTGCGCAGCCTGCAGGGCGTGATGACCGATATCGACGACACGCTCACCCGCGACGGGCAGATCGAACCCCAGGCACTGCAGGCCCTGCACGCCTTGCATGCGGCCGGCTTGCCCGTCATCGCCATCACCGGCCGCCCACTGGGTTGGAGCCAGCCCTTCGCCAGCGAATGGCCCCTGGCAGCGCTGGTGGCCGAGAACGGCGCCGTGGCGCTGCTGCGCCAGGGGGCCGAAGTGCACACCGAGTATGAGCAGGACGCCCCCACCCGGGCGCACAACGCCCAGCGGCTGCAGGCCGCCGCCCGACGCATCCTTCGCGAAGTGCCTGGCGCCGTGCTGGCGCGTGACAGCGCCGGCCGCGTGACCGACATCGCCATCGACCACAGCGAGTTCACGCATCTGCCGCCCGAAGGCGTTGCGGCGGTGGTGGAGGTGATGCGGCAGGAAGGGATGACGGCCACGGTGAGCTCCATCCACATCAACGGGTGGTTCGGGGATCACAACAAGTGGACGGGCGCGCAGTGGATGCTGCGCCGACTGTTCTGCCGCGACCTGCAGGCGGATCTGGCGCACTGGGCCTATGTGGGCGACTCCACCAACGACCAGGTGATGTTCGAGCGCTTCCCCTTCAGCGTGGGCGTGGCCAATCTCAGGCGCTTTGCCGACGAACTGGTGCACTGGCCCGCCTGGATCACCCAGGCCGAGCGCGGGCAGGGTTTTGCAGAGCTGGCGCAGGCGTTGCTGCAAGCCCGCCGGGCCGCTGCGCACGCATGAGCACCCGCGCCCCTGGTCAGGCGGGAGGCGAACTCGCCATCGCCGCGGCGCTGGCCCTGGCCGCGGCGGTGTCGCTGGGGCTCGCGCGCTTTTCCTATGCGCTGCTGCTGCCGCCCATGCGCGCCGATCTGGGCTGGAGCTACTTCACCGCCGGGGCGATGAACACCGTGAACGCCCTGGGCTACCTGCTGGGCGCGCTGCTGGCCCCGCGCCTGCTGGGGCGCTTCGATGCGCGCCACTTCATGCTGACCGGCGGCGTGGCCGCCGCGGTACTGCTGGCCTTGCACGCGGCCACGCGGCAGGACGCGTTGCTGTACCTGCTGCGCCTGGGCTGCGGCATGGCCAGCGCGGCCAGCTTCGTGGGAGGCGGCTTGCTGGCGGCCCGGCTGGCGCAGCGCGCGCCACAGCGCTCGGGCCTGCTGCTGGGCGTGTACTACGGTGGCGTGGGTCTGGGCATCGTGGCCTCGGCCCTGGGGGCGCCCCCGCTGCTGGAGTCTGCCGGCCTGGGTTGGCCCGTGGCCTGGGCCGCGCTGGGCGCGCTGGCCCTGCTGTTGACCGTGGGCACCGCTGCAGGCACGCGCTCGCTGGCCGCACCGCCCTCACCCGGCGCCCCGCGCGCGCCTTTCATCTGGCGACCTTTCGCCTTCGGCCTGGCCGGCTACGGCATGTTCGGCATCGGCTACATCGGCTACATGACCTTCATCATCACCTTGCTGCGCGAGCAGGGTCTGGGTGCCGGCACGGTGGTGGCCTTCTACGTGCTGCTGGGCCTGGGCGTCATCGCCTCGTCCTGGCTGTGGGCCGGGCTGCTGCAGCGCCACCGCGGTGGGCTGCCGCTGTCGCTGCTCAACGGCTTGCTGGCACTGGCCACCGCCCTGCCGCTGGCAGGCGGCCCGGCCGGCCTCGGGGTGGCCGTGGCGTTCGCCTCCGGCCTGTTGTTCGGCAGCGTGTTCCTGTCCGTCGTGGCCTCCACCACCGCGCTGGTGCGGCACAACCTGGCGCCCGCCGCTTGGCCTTCGGGCATCGCCGCGTTCACCATCGTCTTCGCCTTCGGGCAGATCGTGGGCCCCAGCGTCGTAGGCTGGATCGCCGACGGCCCCGGTGGCCTGGCCCGCGGCTTCGCCTTCAGCGCGGCGGCACTGGCGCTGGGCTCGGCGCTGGCGGCATTCCAGCGGCCAGCGCCTCCTTGACGAAGTCCAGCCGGTCCTGGCCGAAGAACATCTGCGCGCCCACGAAGAAGGTGGGTGCGCCGAACGTGCCACGCACCACCGAGGCCTCGGTGCGCGCGATCAGGTCGGCCTTGACTTCGGGGTCGGCCACCAGGGCCATGAAGGCCGCGGCATCGAAGCCGGCAGCTGCCAGCACGGCGGCAACTTCGCCTGGGTTGTTCAAGTTGCGCGCGTCCACCCACAGGGCGCGGTACATCGTGTCGGCATAACGCTTGAAGTCGTCTGGCCGGCGCATCAGCATGCCGCACGCGCCGCGCATCAGCGTCAGGGTGTTGACGGGAAAGTGCGGGTTCATGGCGAAGGGCACGCCCCAGCGCCGGGCCCAGCGCGCCATGTCTTCGTTCATCCAGCGGCCCTTGGCGGGCACGGTGATGGGGCTGGCGTTGCCCGTGGCCTTGAACACGCCGCCCAGCAGCACGGGGTGCCACACCAGCGTGGCCCCGGTATCCTGCACGATGCGCGGCACCTGGGTGTAGGCCAGGTAGCTGGTGGGGCTGCCGAAGTCGAAGTGAAATTCCAGCGTCTGGGTGCTCATGGGGGTCCTCGGAGGTGGATAGTCCGCGTTCGCGGTGCCACCGTGTGTGCCTTGTGCTTCAGGTCTTGATGCCCTTGTCGAACGCCGGCCGGGCTTCAAGGCGCGTGACGTAGGCGTGCAGGTTGGCCATGTCCTCGGGCATGCAGCCCAGGTGCCGGGCCATGTAGCAGGCGTGGCCGAGCATGAAGTCCACGCCTGACAACGCGCCGATCATGAACTCGCGTCCGGTCAGCGCTTCGTTCAGCGGCTCCAGCGTCTTGGTCAGCAGGCGCCTGGCCTGACCCAGAATCTCCTCGTTGCGCCGCTCTGGCGACAGCAACAGGGTCTGCACGACGATGGTGTTGATCGGCGGCATGACCATGCCCTCGCAGTAGTGGAACCACTGCAGATAGCGGGGAAAGAGCGGTGAGTCCACCGCCGGCTTCAGTGCCCCGTTGCTGTGGCGCGCGATGAGGTATTCGATGATCGCGCCCGACTCATACAGCATCACATCGCCGTCTTCCAGCACCGGCACGCGGCCCAGCGGGTGGCGCGCGCGGTGCTCGTCAGACTTCAGCGCCCGGGGGTGAAACTCCATGCGGTTGAGCTCGTAGGGCAGTTGCAACTCTTCCAGCAGCCAGACGATGCGGCCGGCGCGGCTGTTGGGGGCGTGGTGCAGCTTCAGCATGGGGTGCTCCTACTTGAGATCGGGGTTGGGGGCATGGTTCCACCAGGCCAGGTCGGATCGGGCGCGCAGGTCCGGCTCGAAGGTCCAGGCCGACCGGCCGAGGTCGGCCTCGATGGAGGTGACCAGTTGCTCGATGCTGCCTTCTTCCACCGCATTGAGCAGGTGGCCGCTGGCCGAGCCGCCGGTGGCGTTGATCTCCGCCACCAGCTTGTCCAGCCCCGCTTGGTCGCTGCGGCGCGCCACGCAGGCGTGGTAGCCGTCGCGCGCGAAGCGCTTGGCGACATGGCCGCCGATGCCGGCACCGGCACCGAGGATCAGGCAGACGGGTGGGGTCATGGACACTTCCTTCGAGATCCGAATTGTCATTATGAACCTGCAGGTACAGAATGAAAGCATGGCCCGCCCCCTTGCATTCGATCGACCGCAAGCCGTGAACCGGGCGCTGGCGCTGTTCTGGCGCCAGGGCTACCAGGCCACCACGCTGGCCGATCTGCTGCAGGCCATGGACATCGGGCGCAGCAGCTTCTACGCTGCGTTCACCGACAAGAGGACCTTCTTCATCGAGTGTCTGGACCTGTGGGCCACGCGCACGTTGGACCTGCTTCAACACGCCCGCACGCAAAAGCCGCCGGTGGACGCGCTGCAGGATTTCTTCGAGCGCAGCTTCGTCGTGGCTCGCGGTACCAAGGCCCATTGGGGTTGCATGCTGGTGAACACCGTGCTCGAGATGGCCGGCGTCGACGACGAGCTCGCCGCCCGGGCCAGCCGGCACCTGCAGGAAATGCAGCAGGTCTTCCAGGTCTGCCTGCAGGACGCAGGAGCCTCACCGGCCCGTGCCGAGGAACTGGCCGCCATGCTGATGCTGTTCAACGAGGGCATCCGCGTGTCAAGCCGCCGCCGGCTGCCCGATGTGCAACACCTGCAGCCCATCGCCACCACCTTCCGCTTGATCAGGAGCGCGATCGCGTGAACGCCATCCCCACACCCACCTGCAGCCGCGCTTATGCAGGACGCGGCCCCGACTTGCACAGGGAGCACCCATGACGGAGAACAAACGCACCGCTTTGTGGCTGGTGCTGCTGGCAGCGGCAGGGACTTTCGCGCTCACCATGGGCACGCGCCAGACCATGGGGTTGTTCCTGTCGCCGCTGAACACCGCCACCGGCCTGGGCCTGGCCAGCATCAGCCTGGCCTTCGCGTTCGGGCAGTTGTGGTGGGGGCTCACGCAGCCGTTTGCTGGTGCCATGGCCGACAAGATCGGCGCCGGGCGCGTGCTCTTCATCGGTGTGCTGCTGGTGGCGACGGGCACCTTCATCACCCCCTACATGACCAGCACCTGGGGACTGATCCTGGCCATCGGCGTGCTGTCGGCGGGCGGGGCAGGCATGGCGGGGCCGGCCGTGCTGATGGCCGCCACCACGCGGCTGATTCCGCCCGAACGCCGGGGGCTGGCCACGGGCATCGTCAACGCCGGCGGCTCCTTCGGGCAGTTCGCCTTGGCGCCCGTCGCGGCGACGCTGATAGTGGGTCTGGGCTGGGCCAACGCGATGCAGATCATGGGACTGCTGGTACTGCTGTGCCTGCCGGCGGCGTTCCTGCTGCGCGGCAATTCACTGCAGGCCGCCCCGGCTGGCCAGAAGGTGCTGGGCACGCGCGAAGCCATCCGCGACGCGCTTCGCAACCGCAGCTATCTGCTGCTGGGTGCCGGCTTCTTCGTCTGCGGCTTTCACGTGGCGTTTCTCGCCACGCACCTGCCGGGTGTCATTGCGTCCTGCGGGCTGCCCACCGCCTGGGCCGGCTGGTCATTGGCCCTGTTGGGCCTCTTCAACATCGTGGGCAGCGTGGCCGCGGGCTGGGCCATGGGCCGCTGGCGCATGAAGTCGCTGCTGTCGCTGGTTTACGCCACGCGTGCGCTGGCCGTGCTGGTATTCCTGCTCGCGCCCAAGACCGGCCCGGTCGTGCTGGCTTTCTCCGCGGTGATGGGGCTGACCTTCTTGTCCACCGTGCCACCCACGGCGGGCCTGGTGGCGAAGTTCTTCGGGCCGACCAACATGGCCACGTTGTTCGGCCTCGTGATGTTCTCGCACCAGATCGGCGGCTTCCTGGGAGCCTGGCTGGGCGGCAAGGTGTTCGAGGCCACCGGGTCGTACGACTGGATCTGGTACATCGACATCGTGCTGGCCGTGGGCGCTGCGCTGTTGCACCTGCCAATCCGCGAAGCACCGCTGCGCCGTGCGGAGACGGCCGCCGCGGCCACCCCCTGAAGCCGCGCAGCGCGGGTGATCGCGCCTGACATGATCGGCCCCAGCGGTTCCGTCCGCGCGAGTTGCACGCCAATGTCCGCCGCGAACCCACCGACCCGCATCAACCAGGACCAGCACCGCTCATGAGCATCCCGCCGACCCCCCAGGACCTGCCCCTTGCCGGGGTGCGCGTGGTGGAGTTCACGCACATGGTGATGGGCCCCACCTGCGGCATGATCCTGGCGGATCTGGGCGCCGAGGTGGTCAAGGTCGAACCCCTGGAAGGTGACGCCACGCGCCAGCTGCTGGGCTCGGGCGCCGGCTTCTTCGGCCTGTTCAACCGCAACAAGCGCAGCCTCGCGGTGGACGTGAACAGCCCGCGTGGGCGCGAGATCGTGCTGCGCCTGGCCGCGGGCGCGGATGTCTTCAGCGAAAACTTCAAGGCCGGCACCCTGGAGCGCACGGGCCTGGGCTACGAGGCGCTGTCGCGGCTGAACCCGCGGCTGGTGTACGTGTCGCACAAGGGGTTCCTGCCCGGCCCCTACGAGCACCGCACCGCGCTGGACGAGGTGGTGCAGATGATGGGGGGCCTGGCCTACATGACGGGCCCGGAAGGCCGCCCGTTGCGGGCCGGCACCAGCGTCAACGACATCATGGGCGGCATGTTCGGCGCGATCGGCGCGATGGCGGCACTGGCCCAGCGCGAACGCACGGGACGCGGCCAGCAGGTGCAAAGCGCGCTGTTCGAGAACAACGTCCTGCTGGTGGCGCAGCACATGATGCAGTACGCCGTCACGGGCAAGCCGGCGGCGCCCATGCCCAGCCGCATCAGCGCCTGGGCGCTGTACGACGTGTTCACCGTGCAAGAGGGCGAGCAGATCTTCCTGGCGGCCGTGAGCGACACGCAGTGGGCCTTGCTGTGCGACGAGTTCGGCTGGGCCACCTGGAAGGCGGACCCGCAGCTGGCCAGCAACAACCTGCGCGTCCAGGCGCGCGCCTGGCTGCTGCCGCTGCTGCGAGAACGCTTCGGCGCGTACAGCGCCCGCGAGCTGGCGAACCGATTCGAGAAGAACGGCCTGCCCTATGCGCCCATCACACGGCCGGAAGACTTGTTCGACGACCCCCATCTGGGCAGCACCGGCGGCCTGGCCCCCGTGACGCTGCCCGCCGACGCCAGCAGCGCCGGGCATGAGCTGACCACGCGCACCGCACTGCTGCCCATCACGATGGGCGGGCAGCGACTGCCGCTGCGCGCGCCGCCCCCTGGCGTCGGGGAACACACGCAGGAGCTGCTGGGAACACTTGGCTACGGTGCGGACGACATCGCCGCCCTGGTCCGGGACGGCGTGGTGGGCGTGGCCCCAGTGTCCCGATAAGCGTCGAGCTTCACGCCAGGCAAGCGCTGGCGCGCGGACTTGGGTGATTGCCCGGATTGCGGGATCGTGCTTCCCTTCGTTCAATCGCGGTGCCGAACACGCATCCAAGGAGATTTCACGATGATGTTGTTGAGAACCGCCGCGCTCGCGCTGGCCTTCGCAGCCCTGAGCAGTGCGCTGCAGGCGCAAGGCACTGACTTCCCGCGCCAGCAACCGATCCGCATGGTGGTGACCTTTCCGCCCGGTGGCAGTGC
>Ga0315906_10002325_pt1 | contig 26728 bp, 35 predicted proteins | sample LakEriMetagenome_4_FD_203526 | JGI IMG/M metagenome (GOLD analysis project Ga0315906, IMG submission 203526) | Freshwater fungal communities from buoy surface, Lake Erie, Ohio, United States - Buoy 2 MA122 | ecosystem: Environmental > Aquatic > Freshwater > Lake > Lake biofilm | place: USA...
GAAATTAAATTGCAGGTTTTATTCTTATGCACTTTTCCTCTCCCTTAATAATAAATTCTGATTAATTAAAACTGGCAAAGACTGGCAAATAACACTTTTTATACTAGCAAATAAAACATGAATTAAGTGGTGTACATGTGAAAGTCTTAGCATTCTAAGGAGTGTGACCTGACCCGGTACCGGGTCAGGTCATCCGATTCGCCTAACTTTCCTCGTCCTAGCTCTACCAATATTCGATAGAGCGCTATGGGGCACCTGTCTTTGAGAGAATTGGAGCTCAATTTCCGTATCAGAGCGGAGCGCGAGCGCTGCCGAACGCAATCAAGTTGTTCGGCGTAGTCCCACACGCCGGGATAGACCTCCACTATCTCGTCCAACACTTGGCGACTCTGTAACCAAGGATTACTACCCTCGGGATGCGCCAGCATGGTTCTCAGCTGAATCACGTAGCGACGGTAGTCGATATCCCATTCGCGAGTGTTCATAAACGGTTACCCGAATTAGGAGTCAACATCAATTTCATACGAGGTCTCAGTACCACCGCTGTCCTCAGTTAGCCAGTAGTCATCACGATCGATCGATCCGTATTTGATCTGCCCCCTTCTGGGTGGTCCAAAATCTATGTTGTTTTGGACACGGAAGGAAAAGACGAATGCCATTCAAGAAACACACGCCGGAGGAGATTATCGGCAAGCTGCGTGAGGCGGAGATTGTGCTGGCGCAGGGAGGGACGACAGCGGACGCTTGCCGCCGGCTATCGATCAGCGAGCAGACCTATTACCGCTGGCGCAAGGAATATGGCGGTCTGAAGACCGATCAGGCTCGCCGGATGAAGGATCTGGAGAAAGAGAATGCGCGGCTACGCCGTGCGATCTCCGATCTCACTCTCGATAAGCTGATCCTGCAAGAGGCTGCTCGGGGGAGCCGTAAGGCGTGCAGAGCACAAACTATTGAGCCCTGCGCGATGACGGCGCTGTATCGATCATGTCCGCGAGGAACTGCCTGTCTCTGAACGCCGCATCTGCCGCGTTCTGGGCCAGCACCGATCGACGCAGCGCAAAGTACCGCGCGGGGCCGATGATGAGGAAGCCCTGACTGCAGACATTATCGAGCTGGCGCGCCAATATGGTCGTTATGGCTATAGGCGTGTGACAGCGCTCGATCTTGCCCTGTGTTTGCGGATGCATCTGTGCACCGCGCACATGGCTCATCTTGTTGGCTTCGATATATTCCGCCAGTTCACCCGCGATGTAGCTGGGACCATTGTCACTGAGCAGCCGTGGCTTGTGCTGGACAGTGGCATGATCGCAGCCTGACGCTGCTATGAGAAACTTCAGCCAGGCTGATGTTTGCCAAGGACAAGTGCCAAATGGCAATCACGTAGTTAGGTAAGCCCGATTGCAATGCATTGCCTCGGCATCGAGAAGTTATAAGATTGCTTGGATGAGGTTAAACTACTGGTGGATAATGCGATTGCCTAATGTCTTCATTCAAGTATTGAAAAAGCCATGGAGGCCATATGTCACACATCAAACTGAACCAAGGCTTGCGTAGAATTGAAGTTTCAAAAATTGAAATTGAAAATGAGTTAGCCTTCGAGCATTTTGATAAAGTTCCGGCCGAGCAGCGGGATGCAGAGTTTTTAAAAGCTCTGTACATTGGCGTCCTTGCGCTGCGTCAGGACCGCCTTGCTTCCTTTATGGCGAAGACCAATAACGAGCTTGGCACAGAGCTCGAGACACTCAAAATGATGTATGAGATGAAGGCAGAGCTCTTCGCCAAAAGCTCTGTGAAGGGCATTGAGGCCGAAGTTGATGTTGCGGAGTATCTGGCAGACCTAGTCAAGTCTCACGGACACAACGACGATGTGGCTTTGACTGGTAACAACCCGGGTGCCCTCGCAAAAAACAAAACCGGCGATATCTTATGTAAAGTTAACGGCGATGAGCAGCGTTTAGTTGCCATCGAATGCAAGTTTGACAAGGCGATCAGGCTTGGAGAAATTGAGGATGTCGATTGGTACGGCAACAAGCTTGATACCGCCCTCAGCCAATTAATCGAGGCTCAGGCAAATCGGACCTGTGAGCAGGCAATTATTGTTTTTGATAAATCCTCTGTTGCCCCCGCACTTTTGAAGGTGATTGAAAACATCGCCTACAGACCGAAATATGGGTTTATCGTGATCGTCGATAGCCTTCGCGGTGATTATCAGAACCTTGGCTTGGCCTACCTGCTTGCACGTGATCTAGCTGCTGCCAATCCATCGCTTGAGATTGAACATGATTTACTACTGATGCTGATGGATCGAATAGTTTCGGAAGCAAATCGCCTTATCGAGGTTCGTGCACTGGTAGAAGACGGGATTAAAAAATCTCAAGATGTACTTAGCAGGCTTGAGAAGGGGTCTCTGTCGTTGGATTTCTGCCGCAGCTATCTGAAAAGATTTTTGGAGGCAGGTACCCTGTCAAAGAACGATTTGCTTGATTTTTATAGTGGCAAAGAATTGCGAGCCAGATATCAACCAATCCATGAAGAAATCATGTCTTTGGCCGACTAGCAAGGCATCTCTGAGCAGCTAAACCTCTCAGTCTTGGTTGACAGGCAGTTGGCCCCATAAGACATCGTTCCAATAGGACGAGTGCTTTGCAAAAGCCTCAGGATTTCGTTCCGACCTTGTGAAAATAAGATCGCTGAAAAACGAAAAGAACGTTCCGTAAAATTCAGAGCTTACAGCATATCCTTGCTCTTCATTAAGCCCCTTCAGTCGGCTGGCCAATGCCTCGATCATGAGCCATAAGAACTCAGGCGAGCATTCTTCCTGCCAGCTATAGTCGAACTCCAAGCCACACATGGCTGCTTGTTCTGCCACTTCTGTTATAAATAAGTTAGCGGCGTCATCGTAGCTTTCGCCTTTTCTAACGGCATTAAAATACCAGTTGAATGCCCGATCAGAGGTTTCTTTAAAGTTCAAATTTGTCATTGTTTCATTCCTTTGTTAGTGAAAATATATCGTAAGTGTTAAATTTTGAAATCATCAAATTGGTGCCCGGGGGCGAGTAAGTCTGTTCTTTGATGAATTTACCAGAAGCTATTTTTGAGTTTTTTTTGGTCATCTACCCGCTTGAAATGCAGGCAGACGTGAGTTTTGAGCTATGATGTACCCCCAGATCAAATCCTCTCGCCAGCATATTCGGCTATGGTTCGAGTTCTACAAACTCGCCCTTGATGCTCCGACTTTGCAGGAAAATCTCGCCAAGGCTCGTAACTTCTATGAGCCTTGGGGTGATCCCCGAGGGTTGGATTTTGATATATGGTGGAAGGATCACAGCTACCTTTTTGGTGGAACTCGAGTTGAAGAAATCTCCAGGATTTTGAAAGCTCCGAATGTCGTCACCGTTTCGATCCCATTGAACCTTCCTGTCACCAAGACCTTGCCAGAGATTAAGGCTCTGATTGAGGCGAAGCAGCGGGAACGGCTGGAGCAACTCGGATTGGACCCACAGGGTGCGAAGTCCCTTAACGCTGGGTTCGGTACCTATGAGATCAACGCAAAAGAGCTGCGCGGACGCCCACTTCATGAAGCCCACGTGCTTTACTGCATGTGGTTGGAAATGGGGGAGCCCACGATCAACTCCAGTTTCCTACAAGCGGTCAGAGATAGGCTATTGAACCGCCCGAAGGCAAAGTGGCTGCCAAGCTTCCTGCTCCGAGAGGCGGAGACTGACCGAGAAGGAAAGCTTCGTTTTGCAGAAGAGCAGGTTCGGCAAATGCGGCGGTCCATAAAGAAGGCTCACGATGTGTGTTTGGCGGTTTCGAAGGGGCGTTTTCCAGAGTGATTTCATTGAAGGAAACGATCCCGGCTTTTGGAGCATTCGCAGGGTGCAAATAGGCGTCGAGGCTGTCACCTAATCGAGGATCAATTTTCGAACACTCATCCAAGATCCAACTCCAGTCGATCCCGCTGGAGAAGTCGAATTTCGCCAAGGCATATACAAATTTACCTGCGATATCTTCGCCGATTGAAGTATATTTCTCTTCGGACCAGATGCTCTCTTTGTTGCACTCGGAGTTATGAGATAGGATAAAATCCCTAAAATATTCTTCGCCATACTTATCCGAGAACATCCATCCGAAATATTCCTGAAGACGAGTTTTCTCAGAAATAATTGGAATGTGTGGGTACACATCGTTCCGATAAATCCTTCCATCGGTTTCGATCCTATATGTGCTGCTCGTCAAGAACTCGTATTCTCGATTTTTCACCACATCCCAGACGCAGGATTTTAGAAAACAATCATTGATGACGTCGCAAACCTTTGCCCAGTGTTTTGACCTAACTGGGAATTCGCCGTTGATGAACATCTCGATGAAATCCCAATGTTTGGATAGCTCAGACAAATAGGCATCGACGAATTGGCATTCGGTCCAATCAAGTTTGGTTAAATCTCCATCGAACCACTCAAAAGTGACGGGATATAGATTAATCCTTTTTGGGCTGCCTTTGGAACCCAAATAGATTTCAGATCCCTCCACAAAGACATTTGGATAGATGGCGGCAATGTTGGTGAGTGAGTTTAGATCAGTCATCACACAGTTTCCTGCTCAGATGCACGAACGTGCTCGACAATGCGTTCAGTCCATTCTTTCAATGGGCAGCTTTCAATCTCCCAGAAAATTTCGCTCCAAATATCATAATCCATTCCCCACTTATCGAGGGTGTCGGATACAGAATCTATATCCTCTCGAAGGGAGCGGATGCGGTTGGTCGCTGCCAAGAAGTCCTGCTCGGAGATCGGGACACGAGGACCGATGTACTCCTTAAGATATTCGCATAGCCGATTGTCCGATACCTGTTCCGTATCAATCTTATCCCAAAACGGAGCCCGAACATCATCCTTCGCTTCGATATCTTCCCTATCAAGTTCCGCCATATACTCTGTAAAATGATCTGCAAATTCAGCGAAGAGTTCCAAGCTGCGGACTTCGTTCAAGAATTCCTCTGTTTTCATTTTTTCAAAATTTTCCATTTCAAATTCTCCATATTCATCATCAAGAACCATTCCTGATGATTTCAATTTACGAGAATTATCATTTGAATCTTAGGACTTAGGTTCCGAACAAGATTTGTCCGGAATGTATTTTAAGCCTTCAGCAGCAGCACCGTCACTGGCTTCAAATCCTTACCGATGAAGCCCTCAATCTCCTTGGCGACCTTGGCAGCATCAGATGCCTGTTCGAGCTGATAAGCGGCAAATGATCTTGATCGATGACCAGATATCATTGTTCTTAGCGAAGCCAGATTAGTGGTCTTCTTCTGGATTACCTTCATTGGCGGATCATCCAATGTGAAGGCTTATCGGTGTTTTCGAGGTCGAGTGCCATTTTGATTCCAAGGCGAATGACTTGGCTGACAGAAACGTCTCTTTCTTGGCTAAACTCTTCAATCTTTTCCTTGAGCATCAAGGGAACTCGACAAGCGATGAGGGTATTATGAAATCGATTATATCTTTGTTTTGTCATTGGCATTACCTTTATTAAGTTATTGGTTTAATGTAATATTATATATCATCGATACTTGCCTTCGGCTTTGCCGAAGGCAAATCGAGCGAAGCTCGATGTATTGATTTTATTGATGAATCTTGAAGGGTCGATTTTGAGCATACTTCTCCTATCCGCAGGAGAACTATGCTCAGTGATCTTGAAGTGATCGACCGTCGCATCCCTGTGAGAACAACCTTTTCAGGTAACGGAGGTTAGCCGGTCTCGTTTTATGTTCCGCTTCATTCCAACGGATCCACCGAAGAGCCACAGGGCGACTATCTTCGGCAGTGGGAGTTGCTTTTTCTCAGAGCCCCCATCTCGCTTCAAAGCCTTTCGACTCATCCGCTTTTAGGCTGATGTGTGAATTCTTCTCGGTGTCCCTAACTGAATTCCGACCGCCATATCTCAATGCGCAGCCTCGACAGGTTTGGATCACACTCACAACGTATGTAAGTTTTCAGCCAAACTTATTTATACAAAGTTGAACCCTCAGAAGGCTCAAAGTGAAAATAAATTTTACAGAGAACGGCTGCTTCCGCCCGATAGGCTAGAGAACCGATATAGGATTTTACGATTGGGGCGGGGGTTGGTCATTGGACCAATTAGGACCCAGATGTCATCACCATTCACCTGCACACCGTGGACCTTATCGGATTGAGGGCGAAGGTTGGTGCAGGGGATGTAGCGTTTGGAGTTCTCGCCGGGGCGGATGACCTCAAGGCGATTTCCAGTAGGATCGTAAATTGCATAGCCCGGCGATGGCATCAGTTGTCTTCTATGTTAATGATACCGCTGGTCCAAGCCATACTGTGATCCATTCCACACCAAGGTTGGTTTTTTGACTCAAGCGTTGATGTGAGGGTGAACCTGATCCTTTCTTTTCGCACGAGGTCATCTCGATACAATTCCTCAAAAGCACTTACCGTGCCGCCAAAAAATGATTTTTCAGATTTTGCAGTGTGGAAAAAGATAGTTCCACCGATCAAGCTCTCAGCATCCTCATTGGAAAAGTCCCAAGCTTCCGAAATGTATTGGTCTTTACCTTCAATCTTGAAGATTCCCTTTGGGCGTTTTGTATCCTCTTCAAAACGGCAAATCACGTGCACGGCTTTCATCCGCATCTCTCCCCAGACTGTACCGAAAAGAAGTTATATAATTGCACAAATATAACCAGTCCTTTTAAGCCGTTGATCCGGAATCATTTTTCTCAGCGCACGGGCTGTGTACGATCCTAAGCGATTATATTACTGGTAAAACCTGAGTAAATATAATCACTTAGGAGTTTTTATGGGTATCGGCAAACAAGCTAAAATTCTGAACCGATCACAGGTTGAGGCAGTACTCAACCACATCAATGGACGCCGTTACGGTCTTCGGAACCAAGTCATATTCCTGCTGTCGATCCGTGCAGGACTTCGGGCGAAGGAGATCGCTGCTTTGCGGTGGTCAATGATCGTCGGGGCTGACGGCGAGGTCGGTGAATACATCCATCTGACCAATGATGCGTCGAAGGGAATGTCTGGTCGGATTATTCCGATTAACCGGCAACTGAGAGCAAAGATCATCGAGTTGTTTGATGCCGGAGATATTGATCCAAGTGCTCACGTTATTCAGACAGAAAGGTCAGCGTACACATCCGCTCAAGCTATCGTGAACCTGTTTCAACGTTGGTATCGGGATTTGGGGCTGGTCGGTTGCTCATCGCATAGCGGACGGCGGACGTTCATCACGAATGCTGCTCGGAAGATCTCGACCGTTGGTGGATCACTCAGGGATGTTCAGCATCTGGCGGGGCATTCCTCGCTACAGACCACCCAGCGATATATTGAGGGTGACAGCGAGGCTCGGAGGCGGGTAGTAGATTTGGTTTGATGAGGTAACCTCCTCACGATTTCGGTCTTCGGGGGGAGCACCAAAATGAAAGAAGGAAAATCATCTGCAATCATAAGGATTGTAATGGGTGTTTGCTGTCTGGTGACTCTAATTTACGCAGTGAAGCTTTACTCCGAGGGAAGGATATTCGATCCCGATGTGGATGAATGTCGGTCTGAATTAATGGCAAAAATACCCTCACCAAGCACATTCAAGGAATATAGCGTCACTCGCTCTGATGACGGATTAAATACGTCTGTTTACATCGAATATGCGTCTGAAAATGCTTATGGATCAATCATACGTAGCGCATATCGCTGCCAATAAATCGTTGGTGAGATCGTCCCGAACGAGAACCCATTCCTCAGTCGTGGGCTCTGATACGATCCAAAAACAATAACTCTCTATTCGCCGTATTCCCCAAGATTCGACCCTGTGGATAACTTGTGGTAAAAATCGAACGAGGGTGATTCGTTTTGCTTGTGTGACGTAGCGGCAAATCGCATTCTTCGGGGGAGAATCTGGGTGAGCTTTGTTCAAAAAGAGCCGCTTGTGGGCGAGATGGAATTGATTGGCGCTAGGCTTAACCAAGCCCGGCTGACCGCTAATCTTGCACTGCACGAGATTGCAGATCGCACGAAAATCTCACTGCGCTTTTTGGCAGCGATTGAGAATGACGACTTCTCGGCATTACCGGGGCGTGTGTACATTTATGGTTTTACGAGAGCCTTTGCCCGTGCAGTAGGTCTCGATGAGGAAAGCGTAGTAGCGGCACTTCAAGAAAAGATGCAGTTGGCTGGTATTGAGCAACCAGTGATCCGTCATCCAAACGGATAAACCTTCCCATTCCCGTCCTACTTTTAATAAAATTATCGGATGAAGTAGCCGACAATCTTCCATTGTTCACCATCACGGCTGAGAACGACAGTCTCGACAGCACTCGCCTTGTTCGTAAACGCTGCACTGTATGTTAAAACTCCGTACTCGCCATCGGGGGCACCCGGCAATGTCGTCGTTTTTGTGACGCCGAGAATATGTCGAGAAATGACTGATCCGAGCGGCTCACGAACGGCTTGGGCTGTTTTTGTCCATTGCTCCTGAGTTAGGTTTGATTGGAATAATTTCCCTGTGCCCTTCCAGTTTTCATTCCAGTTTTGGGCATCTAATTGTTCAAGCCAGACGTTCGCTGTTGCCACTTCAGGGGTTACTGCATCAGGAGACGCTATCGCTGGAGCACTTAAGGTCATTAGGGTTAAGACGGCAGCGTTGATCATCGGATTTCCTGAATTGCGAAGAATGTTTTGTTAAGCTGATCTGACATTAGTATTGTTCTCACGATAGAAGCAACCTGTCCCCCAAATGAATGGATCTTTCCGCCCCCTCGCTAACGACCCAACGAAGGTCGCAGCGAAAGCGGGTGTTGCTGCCAACACGAGCGCTGTTGCCACAACTAACTTAATGTGTTTCATAACCGCTCCTTCCACTTGTGCCGCAAAATTAGAATTTTGGATTGCTCTTGTGGATGATTTTTCTTGGTTGGATTGTTTGGATTGGTTATGCGATTGCTGCTCCTGGTATTGTCAGAAGTAAGTGGTTGTCTAAAGGATACATTGAGGAGTGATTGACGATGATTAAGTCTTACCAGATAACTTCTCTGCTTTTTCAGCAGTCGCTCTTGTGCTCTCGTCGTGTGCGCCGACCCCACCAAGCATCGATGAGAGGTTTGCCTCTCTTTCAGCAGAGTGTCAATCCGAGCGTCCTTCAGGTGCGCAACTCATCGAAAAGGAGAGCGACATCACGGGGTCAGAGCATCATTTGCTTGCCAGACCAGCATCTGGAGCAGAGAAAAAAATTAATAATAAGGCGACCAGTGCTCTTGGTGAAACTCAGTATCTAAGCATCGATAATTCAACAAGAGTTTTTGTTGAGTGCCTTCTCCCGTCCAGTAATTATGCGTATGTCCGTGTAGTGAATCCTGACTATCTGCAGGAGCACAGAGGATGGGTCACCGCTTCAGCACTGACTGCCAATCTAAGTAATGATGCTCCTGCAACAAGTAGTGCACCAAATCAGTATCTTGTCACCAGTGATACGAGAGATACTTACCAAGAGCAAAAAGTCGAATTTGAGATGCTCTCGCCAGCAAAATGTGGTGGTAATGGAGTTGTAGGTGTCAGAGGAGAGGGCACTCTCAAGATTTTTAATCCACCTCAGACTATGCAAGTTATAATCTTTCCTAACTGTGGCGAAACCGATGAAACTATGGTCAAACTGCCAGATGGTCGAGTCCTCTATCTTCGCAAAGAGATATAATCAAATATCGTTAGATATCAGCAAATAGTTTGCTGCCTTACCCAAACGGATAGACCTTGCCGCTTCCATCCCCGACAGTCTGATTGCCCTTCGATATCCGAGCAGCTAAGGCTGACGATACGGTCTGTCCGTAAAACTTCTCCAACATCTCAACTGACGTTCCCATCTGTCTTGCCAGTAGGAACGGGGAAGTGTCGTTCGAAAGCCGCATCGTGGCATAGAAGTGCCTGAGAGAATATAGCGTCCGTGATCCACCATTACGTTCGATTGGCACACCAGCAAATTTGAGAAGCGCATTGAACGCCGTCTTCATCGACTGGATAGGCGTTCCGTCCTTATGGCAGAACAGCACCTCATCGGTAGGCGGGTTCTCACCCAACTCTTCGATACGCCGATCATATAGGCGTTCAACATACTTCTGGGCGCCAGCTTGGAACACCACCTCACGGGCTCCGGTCTTGCCTCTGACCTCAGCAATCAGCCGTGTATCATCCTCGGTTTTGACGGTACGCAGATCACCCCAGCGGAGCCCCCGAAGCTCACCGACCCGCAAACCTGTATTAGCCAGTATCAGGATATAGAGCTGAGCAAGGTTGCGCTGTCGACTGGTTGCCTTGGTCTGACCTTCGGTCACCCACTTCCGTGCTGCCGTGTAGATCTTCTTCCACTCTTCGAGTGTAAAGGTTGGTCGCCGTTCTAGTGTAGCTTTTGGAGGATCGGTATCTGGGACTGCTGTGATGTAACCCTTGGATACGGCATATTTGAACACAGGTAGGATAGATGTCCGTTCACGTCGCAATGTGCCGTTGGTTGGCTTGGTGCGGTTGTAGTTCTTCTTCCGCCATTCCCAGTAGTCAGCAAACTGGACAGGTCCGATATCGTTCATTCGCATCGGACCAAAGAAGGTGAGGGCATAGACCCGAATGCGTTCAATGGTGTCTTCCCAAGATCCACCCTTGCGAGTATGTCCCATCGTTGCGACGTGCTTCTCCCATTCGGCAAAGACCTGTTTAAAGGTCTTGGACTTGATGCTGCCGCCGGTTTTGACGTGGATATACAGCTCTTCATAATAGTTGAGGGCAAAGCGTTCGGCTTCACGTTGATCCGAGGTCTTGGTGCTGATTCGCTTATAGCCAGTGGAGTTCGGAACACGGACACGAACCTGCCAGACAGGATCTTTGAGGTTATCCCGTTTGTAGAGAATAACCCGCCCGTCACCCCGCAGATCAATCCGAATATCACCGTCATTAGCCATAGAATGCCTTCCTTCGACTCTCTCAGCCTAATCAGGAAGTTGGCGAATGAACATAGAAATTTGTGCACGATTTGTGCATAGCTAAAAAGCGCTATTTAAGACGCAATCGGCACATCGCTGCGTTTAAATATTGTTATATATCAATGATTTAAATGGCGCACCCAAGAGGATTCGAACCTCTGGCCTCTGCCTTCGGAGGGCAGCGCTCTATCCAGCTGAGCTATGGGTGCTTGTAGCGGTCGGTTAGCAGGCGGAGCGGCATCGCGCCAAGTTTTTTTTGGGCAGCTCCACTTTTTTACGAAGGGCACGGTTTCACGGCGGATGGAACACATCATTGTGCCCTTAGATTTGCCCGGTGGCGCGATATGTGTGCTGCCCGAAGCTAATGGCTGGATAACTGAAAAACGCGATGCTACGGAGAGGTCATGCAAAACCAATTTGAATTGACGGACGATCAGATCGCCATCCAAGACATGGCGCGCAAATTCACCGCGGACGCGATTACGCCTTATGCTGCCGAATGGGACGAAAAGTCGCATTATCCGGTCGATGTCTGGAAAGCGGCGGGCGAACTTGGCTTTGGCGCCATTTACGTTTCTGAAGAATCGGGCGGCACTGGCCTTGGACGGTTGGAAGCAGCGCTGATCATGGAGGCGATGGCCTATGGCTGCCCCGCCACAAGCGCCTTCATTTCGATCCATAATATGGCTGCGTGGATGATCGATTGCTTTGGCAGCGCGGAGCTTAAGGCGCGTTATTTGCCTGACCTTGTGTCGATGCAAAAAATCGCAAGCTATTGCCTCACGGAACCCGGCAGCGGATCGGACGCGGCAGCGCTGAAGACAAGCGCGTGGCGCGATGGTGACCATTATATCGTAAACGGCACCAAGCAGTTTATCTCCGGCGCGGGTTATAATGACATATATGTTGTCATGGTTCGTACAGGCGAAGAAAAGACCAAGGGCGTCACCTGCCTTGTGGTCGACAAGGATACGCCGGGTTTGAGCTTTGGTGCGCCTGAGAAAAAGCTGGGTTGGAATGCATCGCCCACGGCGCAGGTGATCTTTGAAGATTGCCGCGTGCCGGTGGCCAATCGCGTGGGCGCAGAAGGGGATGGTTTCCGCTTTGCGATGATGGGCTTGGACGGCGGACGCTTGAACATCGGGGCGTGTTCGCTTGGTGGTGCGCAGCGTTGCCTAGATGAAACCATTGCCTACACCAAAGAGCGGCAGCAATTTGGCCAACCCGTCGCCGATTTTCAGAATACGCAATTCATGCTCGCCGACATGGCCACCGATTTGGAAGCCGCGCGGGCGTTGCTCTACATTGCTGCGGCCAAGGTCACGGCGAACGCACCGGACAAGTCGCGTTTTTCCGCGATGGCGAAGCGGCTGTCAACCGACAGCGGAAGCGAGATAGTGAACAAGGCGCTGCAGCTTTTCGGCGGCTATGGCTATTTACGCGATTACCCCATTGAGCGCTTCTGGCGCGACTTGCGCGTGCATTCGATTTTGGAAGGCACCAATCAAGTCATGCGCATGATTATCGGCCGGGATTTGTTACGCCAATGACCGATGATATTTTGCTTAAGGTCGAAGGACATGCCGGTTTCATTAGCTTGAACCGGCCATCGGCGCTGCATGCGCTGACATTGCCGATGGTGCATGCCATGACGGCGGCCCTACTGAAATGGCGGGACGATCCTGCGGTGAAGTGCGTGGTTATTGATCATGCCGACGGGCGCGGTTTTTGTGCGGGTGGGGATATCGCCTTTTTGCGCAATTCGGCCATGAATGATGGCGGAGAATCCGGGCGTCAATTCTTCCACGACGAATATCAACTGAACCATTTGCTGGTCACTTATCCCAAGCCGGTTGTGGCGTTCATGGACGGTATCACCATGGGTGGCGGCGTTGGTATCAGCCAGCCTGCGCGTTTCCGCGTGGCGACCGAGAACACAAAATTTGCCATGCCTGAAACCGGCATTGGCTTGTTTCCCGATGTTGGCGGTGGATGGTATCTTTCGCGGCTTGAGGGACGCGTTGGCCAGTTTCTGGCGCTTACCGGCGCGCGTATCGCAGGCGCAGGCTGTCTGTCGCTTGGGCTGGCCACACATTATCTGACGAGCAATCTTCTAGCCGAGGCGAAGTCGCGGATCGCAACTGAGGATGTAGACCGGATTGACGCCATATTGGGAACCTTGTCGGTGACGCCGCCCGATTCCAAAATCGTTGAGACTATAGTTCAGATCAACCGCCATTTTGCGTCGGATAGGCTGGAGGATATTCTCGCAAGCTTGGAAGGCGATGACAGCGATTGGGCGATGAAAGAGCTGGCGACTTTGCGGACCAAAAGCCCGCAAACCTGTAAAGTTGCGCTGCGCCAATTGGCCGAGAGCAGCAAGCTCACCGACTTTGCCGATAACATGGCCATGGAATATCGTATCGCCAGCCGCGTGATTGTGCGCCCCGACTTTGCTGAGGGCGTGCGGGCCGTAATCGTGGATAAAGACAACAGCCCCAAATGGGATCCCGCGACAGCCGAAGGCGTTACGGACGCACTTATCGATGCGATCTTTGCCCCGTTACCCGCACAAGAAGAATGGAAGCCGCTATGAGCTACGAAACGATATTGGTCGAACAACGCGGTGCGGTGACGCTCATCACGCTCAACCGTCCGCAAGCGTTGAACGCGCTGAACAGCCAAGTGCTGGCGGATCTCATTGCTGCATTTGCGGCTTTCGATGCCGATGACAGCCAACGCTGTGCCGTGCTGACCGGCAGTGAGAAGGCATTTGCTGCGGGCGCGGATATTAAGGAAATGCAAAGCCAGTCCTTTGCGGACATGTATGGCCACAACTTTTTTGCAGGCTATGACCGCGTGACCGCGACACGCAAGCCATGGATTGCGGCCGTGAACGGCTTTGCGCTTGGCGGTGGATGCGAACTTGCCATGATGGCGGACTTTATCATTGCCGGCGACAATGCAAAATTCGGGCAGCCTGAAATCAAACTTGCGGTCACCCCCGGCATGGGCGGTTCGCAGCGGCTAACGCGCGCGATCGGTAAGGCCAAGGCGATGGAAATGTGCCTGACGGGCCGCATGATGGACGCAAACGAGTCCGAACGTTCTGGGTTGGTCGCAAAGGTCGTTCCCGCCGCTGAGCTGGTCGACGAAGCCATCAAAACCGCAACCGCGATTGCCGCCATGGCGCCATTGGCTGCGCTGGCATGCAAGGAAATGGTCAACGCCGCATTCGAAACAACATTGCAGCAAGGTGTCGTATTCGAGCGCCGCCTGTTCCATGGTCTGTTCGGCACCGAAGATCAGACAGAGGGCATGGCCGCGTTTGTCGAAAAGCGGCCTGGGAATTGGACGGGGAAGTAGGACCCAAAGGCGTTTGAGAACCTTTTTGGACGTCGCGTTAAAACCGGACTGACGCTATTTGCCGCTAAGCTTCTCTATCTGCTGAAACTTGCCAAGGCCGCATCCTGCACCTTCATATAGTCGGCCGCCTTGGTCGTGCAAAACGTGCACAATATCGACGCTGCACAATTGGTTGATCGACGAGCGGTAGGAAAAACGCTCCTCAAATTTCAAACCGGGGCAGCTTTGTGGCAGGGTGTTGCGATAGGTCTTGCCGCCGACCATGCGGAAATCGATATTGCGGCTATCGATGACTTTCGTTGACCGTATCTGCGATATCGTGACGCAGCTTTTTGGCTCGCTGACCACTCTGACGGGTTCGGGCGCTGTATCGCGGGAAAGCGCAATCGCGCCGCCGCCCGAAAGCAAAGCAATGGCAGGAATGATTAGCAGCATTTTACGCATGTTTGCTCTCCAATATTAAGCGGCCGCTTTAACGGTGTCAGTCTGAACTTTAGCTGACTTGATTGTGGGCGGCGCAGTTTTGAGTTTGAAGCGGCATAAGTCCGCGACCGGACAGCGCCAACATTGCGGCGTGCGCGCCTTGCAAATATACCGACCGTGCAGGATCAGCCAATGATGCGCGCCAACGCGAAACGGTTGCGGCGTTTTTTTATCGAGCGCCTTTTCAACGGCCAGAACGGTTTTGCCCGGCGCGATGCCAGTCCGGTTGCCGACACGGAAGATATGCGTATCGACGGCAAAGGTCTCTGCGCCAAAGGCCGTGTTCATCACGACATTTGCGGTCTTGCGTCCAACGCCGGGTAGCGCCTCAAGCGCGTCGCGGTCGGCAGGGACTTCGCCTGCATGGTCGCGGACTAATATCTCGGAAAGGGCAATCACGTTTTTGGCTTTGTTGTTAAACAGGCCAATCGTTTTGATATGCGCCTTCAGCCCTTCTAGCCCCAACGCCACCATTTGTGCGGGCGTCTTAACCTCCGCAAACAATGCCTTGGTGGCTTTGTTCACGCCGACATCCGTCGATTGGGCAGAGCAAGTGACCGCAACGAGCAATTGGTAGGCGTTGCCATAGGCCAGCTCGGTTTCAGGCGCAGGGTTCGCCTCCGCCAGCCGGTGATAAAATTCGAAGATATCTGCCTTTTTCAAAGGCCAAGCACTTCCTGCATAGTGAACCGGCCGGCTTTTTGGCGCGTCAGCCAAACAGCGGCTTTTACCGCGCCGCGCGCGAATATCGCGCGGGTTTCAGCGCGATGGACAAGCTCGATCCGTTCATGTTCGGACGCGAAAATGACATGATGGTCCCCTGCGACGCTACCGCCGCGTAAGGATGCAAAGCCAATGTCCCCCGCTTTGCGCGCGCCGGTGATGCCGTCGCGGCCACGGTCGCTATGTTGCTTTAGGTCGATGCCGCGTCCGCTGGCTGCGGCTTCGCCCAGCAGTAGGGCGGTTCCAGACGGGGCATCGACCTTATGCCGGTGGTGCATCTCCAATATTTCGATATCCCAATCGTCACCCAATTGGCGTGCGGCCTGCTGCACGAGCGCTGACAGCATGGTTACGCCCAATGACGTGTTGCCCGTTTGCAAAACCGGAATGTCGCGCGCTGCGTCGTCAATCAGGAAATGGTGGCGCTCCTCCAGTCCGGTCGTGCCAATGACGATTGGTTTGCCCGCAGCAACGCATGCATCAAGGTTCGCCTCAATCGCATGGGGGCTGGAAAAATCGACGAGCACATCACTGGACGCAACCAAAGCGGCAAGATCATCGCCTTTGTCGACGCCGCCCGCATATGCCTGACCATCCGCCGCAACTGCGTCGACCAAAGCCTGCCCCATGCGGCCCGCGCTGCCAATGATACCTATTTTCATAACCGTCACCCTGATATTGTTTCAGGGTCTTACTATATTAGGGAGCCGAAACAAGTTGTGCTGTGTACGACGTCGGCCACAGCGGGACGGTGAAGGAGCAAATGTGGATCGCCAAATCAAAAACATCGTCATTCTGACAGGGGCAGGTGTCAGCGCCGAGAGCGGTATTGATACGTTTCGAAGTGCGGGTGGATTGTGGGAGCAGCATAAGGTTGAAGATGTCGCAACGCCGGAGGCCTTTGCCCGCGACCCTGACCTTGTGCTGCGGTTCTACGATATGCGCCGCGAACGTATTCAGCAGGTGGAGCCAAATGCCGCGCATTATGCGCTGGCGCGGCTCGATGCCGAATGGAGCGGCAATTTGCTTTTGGTGACACAGAATGTCGACGATTTGCACGAACGGGCAGGAACCAAACGCCTGCTGCATATGCATGGCGAGCATCTGAACGCGTGGTGCACCGCTTGTGATGTCCGCCATGGCTGGCGCGGCACATTGATTGACCGACCGGCCTGTCCATCGTGCGGCATATCTGGCCAATTGCGGCCGGATATCGTCTGGTTCGGCGAAATGCCCTACCGCATGGGTGATATCTACCACGCCCTGAACCGCGCTGATTTGTTCGTCAGCATCGGAACGTCAGGCGCAGTCTATCCCGCCGCCGGTCTTGTGCGTGAAGCGCGTCAAAACGGCATCGCCACATTGGAGCTGAACCTTGAACCATCGCATGGCAGTTCTTGGTTCAATGAATCGCGCCATGGCCCGGCGACGGAGCTTGTTCCAAAATGGGTGGACGAACTTTTAGGCGGTTAAGCCGCCGCAGCTGGAGCAGGCCGGATCTTTGGGCAATTTGATCCACCGCATCGATGGGGTCAGTCCGTCGAACAGGTGCAGTCTGCCCTGCTGCGGCTCTCCAAAGCCCGTGAGCGCGCGTATCGCCTCCATCGCCGCGAAGCTACCCATAAGCCCGCACATCGCGCCCAGAACGCCTTGTGTGGCGCAATCGTCGCAATCATCGGGGTCGTGTGCATCACCAACGAAGCAGCGATAGCATGGCGCATCTGCCTGCCATCCTGTGAATGTGCCAATCTGTCCGTGAAACTGCCCAATCGCGGCGCTGACCAACGGCACCTTTGCCGCAAGGCACAGGTCATTGACGATCAGGCGCGTCGTAAAATTGTCGCTGCCATCGATCACCACATCGACGCCCGCCAATATGTCGGCGCGGGTGTCTTTGCCAATCCGCTGCCGAAGCGCGATGAAGGTGATGTCGGGGTTTAGCCGTGCCGCTGCCGCGCCAGCCGCTTCCACCTTAGCGGTGCCAATATCATGGTCGCTGTATAAAATTTGACGCTGGAGATTGGACAGCGCCACCACATCATCATCGACAACGCTGATCGTTCCGACGCCGGCTGCTGCCAGATATTGGATTGCCGGACAGCCAATGCCGCCCGCGCCAATGAGCAGGACATGGCTCGACAATAATTTGCTTTGACCCGCGCCGCCAATATCGCGCAACACAATGTGGCGGGCGTAACGGTCAAGCTGTTGATCGCTAAGCGTCATACGCCTGTTGAGCCGAAACCCCCAGCGCCACGCACGGTTTCGTCAAGGTCATCCACCTCAACCAAGTGGCCCTGGGTAACAGGTGCCACCACAATCTGTGCAATCCGGTCGCCTTTGTTGATCATAAAATCATCTTCGCCCAGATTAGCCAGAATGACCTTCACTTCGCCGCGATAATCGCTGTCGATGGTTCCGGGTGTGTTGAGGCAGGTGATCCCATGCTTCAGCGCAAGACCCGAACGCGGGCGCACCTGCACTTCATATCCATCTGGAATGGCAAAAGCGAAGCCGGTTGCGACGGCATGGCGCTTACCAGCGCGCAGGTTCAGGCTTTCGGCGGCGCAAATGTCCATGCCGGCCGCGCCCGATGTCGCATATGCAGGCAAAGCCAAGCCCGCGCCATGGTTCAGGCGCTTGACGCGCACTTCAACTTTTTGCGAGCTCATCGGCGACCTTCTCCATCAATTTTCGTGCGATAACGTCCTTGGGGCTTTCCAGCCAGCTATCAACGCCTGCTTTGGTTACGATATGAAAGGCGTTGTTCTCACCGCCCATGACATCGCCTGACACATCATTGGCGACAATCCAGTCGCAGCCTTTCTTTGCAAGCTTGGCCTGCGCATGGGCAATGATATTTTCGGTTTCTGCGGCAAAGCCGATCACGAGCTTCGGACGCTGCTTGTGCATGGCTAGGCTTGCAAGGATATCAGGGTTCTCGGTCAGAGCGAGCGGCGGAATGGCATTGCCATCTTTCTTGATCTTCTGGTCCGGCGCTTGCGCAGCGCGCCAGTCGGCGACGGCGGCAACCATGATTGCGGCGTCGACGGGCAGGGCGTTCTCGACCGCGGCCTGCATCTCCAGCGCGGTTTCGACATCAATGCGCAAGACACCGGGCGGCGTTGGCAGATGCACGGGGCCAGCTATCAGTATAACCTCAGCCCCCAGATCAGCCGCCGCTGCTGCAATCGCGAAACCCTGACGCCCCGACGAGCGGTTGGCGATGTAGCGCACAGGATCGATCGCCTCATGCGTTGGTCCGGCGGTCACAAGGACGCGTTTGCCAAACAACGGACGGTGATCGACATCGGCAAAATCGGGTTGTGCGGTAAGCGGCATCGCGCTTGGCATGGTGGTCGGCGAACGGCCCGAAGCCAGTTGCGTATTGAACGGCACGCCCAACATGCTGCAAATCTGTTCGGCGACGGCGGGCGGTTCGGGCAGGCGGCCCGGGCCGAATTCGCCGCACGCCATGGCCCCTTCATCGGGGTTCATGATATGGACGCCATCGGCGCGCAGCTGCGCCAAGTTGCGCTGCGTCGCGGGATGGTTCCACATGCGGACATTCATTGCCGGCACCGCCAGAACGGGTTTGTCCGTCGCGAGCAGAATAGTTGTGGCCAAATCATCAGCGATGCCAGCGGCCATCTTGGCAAGGATATTGGCAGTGGCGGGACAAATCACCACAAGGTCGGCCTGACGGCTGAGCTGAATATGCCCGATTTCGCGTTCTTCCTTCAGGTCGAACATGTCGCCATATACTTGGTCTTCGGTCATGACGCCCATCGAAAGCGGCGTGACAAATTCGGCCGCACTTTTCGTCATCACTGCGCGAACGGCAACACCCTGACGCTTCAGCAAGCGCACAAGTTCAAGCGCTTTGTAAGCGGCGATGCCGCCACTGACGATCAGGAGAACGCGTTTTTCAGTCATCAGCTCAATCCCGCTGCCCACATGCCCGCAGCGCCAATGGCGCCTGCCAGTAAGGCCACTATCATGTAGCGCCAGCCGTTGCTTTTGTCCGTACGTTCCCAAATGATCTGTACAGGCGGAAGCGGGGGTGGTTCCGGCGCGCTGCCCTTGCGGGGAAGCTGTTCGTCCAAGCGGCGGATGAGGTCGGGTATCATCTGCAAGGTTTCGGCTTGCTTGCGAATACCGTCGGCGAGCATGGCTTCAGGGCCAAGCTCCCCGCGAATCCATTCGCGCACATAGGGTGCGGCAACATCCCACAAATTGATGCTTGGGTTCAGCGAGGTCGCAATGCCTTCGACCATGACCATCGTCTTTTGCAGCAACAGCAAATGCGGCTGCGTTTGCATGTCAAAATCGCGGGTGATGGCGAATAGACTGTCGAGCATTTGCCCGACCGACAATTCGCTCACGGGCTTGCCGCGTGTCGGCTCGCCAACAGCGCGCAGGGCGGTCGCGAATTCATCGACATTATGGTAGCTCGGCACATATTGCGCTTCGAAATGGATTTCGGCGACGCGTTTGTAATTGCCGGTGGTCAATCCGTAGAGGATCTCCGCAAGCCAGAAACGCGCTTGCCGGTTGATGCGGCCCATGATGCCGAAATCGATGGCGACAATCGTACCGTCTGCCTGCACGAACAAATTGCCCTGATGCATGTCGGCGTGGAAGAAACCTTCCGAAATCGCCTGCCGCAAAAATGTCAGCACGAGCTTTTCGGCCATTTTGTTCAGATCGTGGCCAGCGGCTTTTAACGCATCGATGTCAGCAATCTTAACGCCATCGACCCATTCCAGCGTCAGCACACGGCCAGACGTCCGGTCCCAATCAATGGCGGGGATCATATAGCCGTCGACGGCGACCATGGCATCTTTCAACTCAGACGCGCTCGCGGCTTCGCGGCGCAAATCGAGTTCGCGCAAGGTCCAGCGTTTCAGATTGGCTATGACAAGCTGTGGTCGCAAGCGCGCAGCTTCGCCGCCCAATGCTTCCAAATGCGCTGCGGCCCATTCATAGGTTTCGATGTCACGGGCAAATTGTTCGCGAATACCGGGACGAAGCACTTTGACAGCGACGTCTTTGCCTTCGGTTGTGCGTGCCCGGTGCACCTGCGCGATGGAAGCTGCGCCTACGGGTTCGGGGTCGATATACTCAAACAGCTCTGCAGCCGGTTTATTCAAGCTGCTGTCGATTTGTGCGTACACAAGATCGAACGGTGCGGGCGGAAGCTGATCCTGTAGCGACAGCAGATTGCGGGCCGCTTCCTCACCGATGATATCGGGACGGGTCGCAAGCGTTTGCCCAAGCTTAATGGCCGCAGGGCCAATGGCGCGAAAGGCGCCGGCATAATCGGGCACATTGGGCTGACGCGTTCCGATGCGCGCGATACGGCAAAGGCGTTTAACTTGCGGCGGCGTGTTCCGATCCGCTTCGATCGCGCGCAGCGCACCGTGCCGCGCGAGAATGCGGCCCCATTTGAGCAAACGGAAAATATGGGTTGCAGGACGTGTCATCAGCGCGGAAGTTAAACCTTCCAGCCGCTATGAATGGCAACAAGTCCGCCCAAAATGGGTTCTACCTTCGTTTGCACAAAGCCAGCTTCGCCAATCATGCGCTTAAAATTTTGCATGTCGGGGAAACGGCGGATCGATTCGACGAGATATCGATAGCTGTCCTCATCACCCGCGATGGCTTTACCAAGCTTAGGGACAAGCTTGTCCGAATAGACGTCGTAAATTTGTGCGAGGCCAGGCCATTCAACGGTCGAAAATTCGAGGCAGAAGAAGCGGCCACCATAACGCAGCACGCGATGTGCCTCGCGCAGTGCCTTGGGAATGTCGGTGACGTTGCGGATACCGAACGCAATTGTGTAGGCATCAAAATGCGCATCGGGAAAGCTGAGCGTTTCGGCATTTTGCGGGGACCAGATCAGGCTGTCGATCCCGCGCTTCATCGCGCGCTCCATACCGACGTCCAACATGTCTTCATTGATGTCGGATACCGTGACCTGCGCGCCTGATTTTTCCATGCGGAACGCGATGTCGCCCGTTCCGCCCGCCATATCGAGGATATCTTCGCCCTCGCGCGGTTTCACACGGCGCACAAAGGTGTCTTTCCAAAGGCGATGCATGCCGCCGGACATCGCATCATTCATGATGTCATATTTGCGCGCGACATTGGAAAAGACGCCGCCTACGCGTTTTGTCTTTTCTTCAGGGCTAACCTGTTCATAGCCAAAGGATACCGTATCATTCATTCTGCAGCCTCTAGCCGATTGTTGCGCCAGCCGCAAAGGCTGTTAGGGTCAGGACCTATTAAATGCACCATCGCGGTTTGAGGCCATATTGTTTAGTGCAAGGCGGCAAGCGCCGGACTTAGTGGTTCTAAGTCCAAGCTTGCCAACGCAGCAATGGACAATATGGGTCAAATCCGAAGGACGCCAAAATGGCTTCGATCTCAAAGCAAAATGCCCTTGCAGGCAGAATAACTGCCTGCGGCGGACATTTTACTTCGATATCTTTGCCATTTTGACGCCGCGACGGTGCATTCAATAGGTCCTGACCCTGGGTGCAAAACGATATGCCAGAATTACCTGAAGTGGAAACCACAGTCGCCGGCCTGCGTTCGGTGCTTGAAGGCGAGATTATCGTGCGGGCTGAACCGCGCCGTGCGGACTTGCGCTGGCCCATCCCGGTCGATCTGCGTCAGCGGTTGACGGGCGCGCGAATCGAAACGCTCGGGCGGCGCGCCAAATATGGCCTTATGCATACCGATCGTGAGGATACGCTGATATTCCATTTGGGCATGTCCGGACGATGGCGTGTGGATCCTGCGGAAATCGAAAAGCATGACCATTTCATTCTGGAAACAGCCAGCGGTCGGGTTGTCGCGTTGAATGACCACCGCCGCTTTGGTTCGCTCGATATTATCGATTCGGCCAAATTGGACAGCTATCGCTTTTTTGAAAAAATGGGGCCGGAGCCTTTGTCGCCGGCATTTGATGCAACTGTGCTGCGCGATGCGCTGCACGACCGCAAGGCCCCTATTAAAGCCATGCTGCTCAACCAGAATATCGTCGCAGGCTTAGGCAATATCTATGTGTGTGAGGCGCTGCACATGGCCGGCATTGACCCGCGGGCGCCAGCCAGCTCAATTAGCAAGCCTAGGCTAGTGCGCCTTGTTGTGGCGATTAAAGAGGTGCTGACGGCGGCGATCGCGGCTGGCGGATCGACCTTGCGTGACTTTGCTGCACCCGACGGAGAACTTGGCTACTTTGCCAAGGATTGGCGCGTCTATGGCCGCGAAGGGCAGGACTGCGGTTGCGGCGCGCCTGTTCAACGGCGCGTTGATTCGGGGCGCTCGACCTTTTACTGCGCGAAATGTCAGCGATAGTGCGGTATTTCGAGGTTGACGAATCTGTTGGGCAGGGTTAAGGGCCGCTCCTTCAACGGACGTGTTTCATAAAGACGTCTCCGCAAATATCGAAATTCGAGGATAAAAATGGCCAATACGCCGCAAGCAAAAAAGCGTATCCGTCGCAATGCGCGTCGCACCGAAGTTAATGGCGCACGCGTCAGCCGCATCCGTACCTTCATCAAAAAGGTAGAGTCGGCGATTGAACTCGGTGACAAGTCGGCAGCCGCTGCTGCACTCGCTGCTGCACAGCCTGAATTGGCGCGTGGCGTATCCAAGGGCGTTCTGCATAAGAACACAGCATCGCGCAAATTTGGTCGCCTCACAAAGGCGGTTGGCGGTCTCGCTTAACCCATGTTTTATAGGCTGGCTGGTCCAGCCTTAAAATTTGAAACCCGCCGTTTTCCCGGCGGGTTTTTTATTGCCCACTGTCACAAAGCCAAAGGCGACGGATTTCCCGCGATTCGGAAGATATTCACAGGGGTTTTTGCAAAAAAGTGAGCAAAATTAAGTGCTTAAAAATTAATTGACGCATTTGCTTGGCTGTTGCCGAGTCAATGCCATTTATTTCATTTTTTTTGCAGCGCTGCACTTGATCGACTCGTTTCGAGCGGTCTAAGAAACTGTTTCCAGCAATGCATGACGACAGTCGGGCAGTGCCTCACATGGAGAATAAGACATCGCGACTGCTGCATTTGGCAACAAATGCATAGTGACTGTCTGTGCGCTTCGCATGTGGGCAGATAGCGCGCGGTTGTGTTGGTCTGGATGGGGTGGAAAATTGGGGGCAGGCACGTTGGCCGAAGATAAATCAGTATCGCATATGACATTAGATCAATCACATGGCGAAAATGCCGGCCTGACGTTGAAATCCCGTTTTGATGGTGATTGGCAGACAATCTCATCTGGCTTGCGTCGCGATTTGGGCGCGCAAATATATGGCCAATGGATTCGCTCCATCACCCTTGGTGATTTTTGTGACCTGACGGGTACGCTCGAACTTCTTTTGCCCTCCGATTTTTCGGCAAGTTGGGTGTCGGATCATTATGCCGATCGCCTGCGTTTGGCTTGGTCGAGCACCAATAAAAGCGTGAAGCAGCTTAAGATCCGCACACGCCCCGGTGCACCACGCGTCGAATTGCTCCGTGCGTCGACAAACGCCGAACGCATTGTTGCGCAAGAAGCGAATGATGCTCTGCCGCCACGTTCGGCACTTGATCCGCGCATGACGTTTGCGAATTTCGTTAAAGGCCAAACCAATGTTCTCGCGCTCAGTGCTGCAGAACGCGTGGCGTCGAAAGACAAGCCGCTGTTCAATCCCCTTTATCTTCAAGCGGCAACGGGTCAGGGTAAAACCCACCTGATGCATGCCATCGGTCACGCTTATGCCGAAGTGAACCCCGACGCGCAGATCATTTATATGTCTGCAGAAAAATTCATGATGGAATTTGTGACCGCGATGCGGCGCAAGGAAGTCATGGAATTCAAGGCGCGCTTGCGTGCCGTCGATGTGCTGTTGATTGACGATATTCAGTTCATCATTGGCAAGGTATCGACGCAGGAAGAGTTCCTCCACACCATCGACGCCATCATCGGTGCCGGCAAACGCCTCGTCGTTGCTGCCGACCGCGCACCGCAAGCGCTTGACGGCGTGGATCAGCGCATCCTGTCGCGTCTGTCGATGGGTCTGGTCGCGGACATTCAACCAGCGGACCTGGAACTGCGCCGCCTGATTCTCGAACAACGCCTTGCCAACATGCCCGAAGCGCAAGTTGGTGAAGATGTGATCGAATTTCTGGCCCGCACCATCAGCCGCAATGTCCGCGAACTCGAAGGTGGCCTGAACAAGCTGCTGGCATATGCCCAGCTGACCGGCAAGCCAGTGACCCGGACCTTGGCGGAAGAGCAGCTGAAAGATATTTTGAGCGCTTGCCGCCGCCGTATCACCATCGACGAAATTCAACGTGCGGTATGCGAATATTATCGCATCGACCGGAGCGAAATGTCATCGAAGCGCCGAGCGCGCGCCGTTGTCCGCCCGCGTCAGGTCGCCATGTATCTCGCCAAGGTCATGACACCGCGTAGCTATCCGGAAATCGGACGCAAATTTGGCGGACGTGACCATTCGACGGTAATTCACGCCGTGCGCTTGGTCGAAGGCTTGCGTCAGCAGGACAGCGACATGGACAATGATGTCCGCGCGCTGCTCCGTCAGCTCGAAGCGTAATCCACCCCTTTTCAACATCCTTTCCAGAGCCTATCCACTTATAGGGAATCGGAAGGGATGCGATGGGACAATCTTGTGCGTCATGCGGGTCGGCAAATGCGGTTCGCGCGCTATTTTGTGCACATTGCGGCGCTTCGCTGAAAGCGCGACCTGTGTCCCGGGCTGCCCCCAAACGTTCACGGGTGATGCCTGTCGCGGCGCTGATTATTCTGCTGATTTTCGTTGGTTTATACTTCTGGCTGTTCGTCCTTGATGACATGCAGAACGGTTCGGTAACACCTGCTGTCGATCAGAGCACAAGCGCGACGGCCGCGGCCGAAATTTTCTTCACAATGACCGAGGCGAATATTCGCGACAAGCCGAGCACGGCCGAAAGCGTGATATTGGGCAAGCTGCCGCGCGGATCGCAAGTGACAGGCGTTGTTCAGCCGGGTTCACCGCCCGGCGATGGTTGGATTGCATTGAGCGACGGCAATGGCTTCATCGCGATGGTCAATCTTTCACCGTCGAAGCCACCCGAGCTTGTCACCTTGCTGAACGATCAATCATGGGTTGTTGATATGCCCGTTGATGTGTGGGCGACGACGGCGTCGGATAGCGCGCTTATTGATCGTGCGCGCGCAGATACCACGCTGAAACTTGTTGGCCTTACCGCCGACGACTTCATTGAGGTGAAGCTTCCGGATAATCGCTACGGCTATCTGGCCGATGGAAAATCCATATTGGCGCGCTTGGGCGGAAAACCGATTGCCATTGGCTTCAATCCGCAAACATGCGCCTTCAGTGGTGAGATTGGCGCGGAATTTACCAAAATTGGCGCGCGGCTTCGGGCGCAATGGCAAGCATTGGAAGCGAAAGAATATGCTAACGAGGCTGCACGCGAAAAAGCCTATGCCAAGGTCGAAGGCAAAAGCAGCTATGCGCGCCTGCGCCGTTCATTTGATGGATTGTCGCTCACGGCGCTTGGCCAGCATTATGAATCGCAATCGCTATATTTCGCGGACCCGCCAGCTAAGGTCATTACCGTTTTCCGCGACAATGGGTTTAACATTGGGCCCGATGGCATATTCAGGGCAACTGAACTTTACGCCGGCATATCCAGCACCCGCGGTGAGGGCACGGCCTATGGCCAAACCGAGCTGAGTTGCGGGGTCTGATCTCCAAGCTTCGCCGATTTCGCGAAGTGCTTAGTTGAGCGGGTTAGCGCTTTTCCTCTGGCGCAACCGAGATACGGACTGTTTCGCCGCCATTGCCGGGGAATCCTGTAAACATCGCCTCAACCAGATTTGGCACCAGATAAGGCAGCTTGTTTGACCGCGACTTGGCTTCCGCCTTGCCTTCAAACAAGCGCTTGCCATCGCCATTACGGTCAATCTTCATATCGAGATTGGCCGTGAATACTGTGAAGCTGTCGATTTCATAGGGGCGGTTGAAGCCGCTATACAAAAATGGATCATAATAGCCGACGACGTAACGCGCGCCGCGACGGGTGCGCACGACATAGGGCCGGTAAAAGCTGCCAAAGCCCCAATAAGGGTCAT
>Ga0315906_10002327_pt1 | contig 26722 bp, 17 predicted proteins | sample LakEriMetagenome_4_FD_203526 | JGI IMG/M metagenome (GOLD analysis project Ga0315906, IMG submission 203526) | Freshwater fungal communities from buoy surface, Lake Erie, Ohio, United States - Buoy 2 MA122 | ecosystem: Environmental > Aquatic > Freshwater > Lake > Lake biofilm | place: USA...
GCTCGAACATCGGCCAGACCACGTCCACGCCCGGCGACCTCTCGCCCTTCGGGGGGACGTATCGGTTCGCCGATGACGCGCCTCTCTCGATCTGGGCCACCGCGGCCTCTACGACCGGGTCGGTGCCCGTGGCGTCCGGCACGTACTACCCCACGGGAGCCGGATCGCCCGCCTTGGTTCCGATGCTTCCGGCGCTTTCGTCATCCCCGACGGCCGGCGTCTGGACCGTGCATCTTCAGGACACCGTCGCAGACACGATCAGCGGCAGCATTCAGCAGGTGCGCCTGCATCTCCGAGGTCCGGCCAACAGCAGCACTCCGGATGCCGACGCAGACGGACTCGCGGATTGGAGCGACAACTGCGTGAACGTGCCGAATGTCTCGCAGGCCGATGCGGATGGCGACGGCGTGGGCGATGCATGCGACGGATGCCCGACCGATCCGCTGAAGAGCGAGCCGGGAGACTGCGGTTGCGGATTGCCCGATCGCGACATCGACAACAACGGCGTTTCCGACTGCCTCGAGTTGCCCCCCTGCATCTTCACTTCGGTGCTCGCCCGCGCCGAAGCGGACGGCTGCAGCTGTGGCGACAACTGCGACTTCGACGTCGAGACCGACACCGCATCGGATCCGTTCGGACTGGCGAACGGACAGTGGGGCGCCTTCGCATTCGCGCCGGACTGCAAGCTGGGTGGCGTCTTCGGCGACATGGTCGTGACGCTGACCAACACCACGCTCACGGCCAGCGGAGAAGGATCGGACTCGGGAGTCGGCTATGGATTCGGCGAGATGTCCGCCACCGTGAGGCTCGATCGACCTCACTACAGCGGCTCGACGTTCTTTGATGCGGGGATCCATACGCTCGAGTTCACCGCGGACTGCTGCAGTTCGTCGAGCTTCACGTGGTTCTTCGTGCGGGCGTTCCCCGCGGACATCGTGCCCGACGGCATCGTCGACGCCGCAGATCTCTCGAAGATCCTTGCGGAATGGGGTCCGTGCGATCCCTGGCGCAATCCGGCCGACACAAACAACGATGGCAATGTCGACGCCTTCGATCTCGCCGAAGTGCTTGCCGAATGGGGTTCGCCGGGCTGACCACCGAGCGCGCAGAGGCACCTCCGAAATCCGAGTCCGGTGCTCGCCAAGCCATCACAGAGACCATGGGAAGAGAGAGAGAGAGAGAGAGAGAGACGATTTCATCGCTCGCCCTCGGACCACCGCTCCCGGATCGCCCGGGAGCGGTGGTCGTTTTGAAGAATCCGCGAGCCCCCTCGAGCTCCGTCCACCGGAGGAGTACCTCGACCGGATTTCGACCGAGTCCTACGGCCGAAAGCCGACGATCGGACCCCGAGGATTGAGGGTCGAGGGTTGGAGGCTTCGAATGCCATGAGCCCTCGCGTCGTTGAGGGACGGCGCGCCGGTGTTCTGGGTGCACCAGAGGGAACCGCACCAGCGGCGACCGATGCGGGAGAAGGACCGCCGCGCTGCGCGCGGCGTCTCACGAGGCGTGGGACGCGGAGCGACCACGACCTCACGCGCCTCCGGCGCGCGAGGTTCGTGGCACCCGGTCGGCAAAGCCGACCGGAAACCGGACTCCAACGGCTTTGGCCGTTAGGTGCCACGAGCCCTGACGGCGCGCAGCGACGGAAGGGTCGTGGTCGCCTCGTGTCACGAGCGTCGAGGGACGGCGCGCGGAAGGCGCGACGGTCGTCAATGGCGCAATCCACGCCAAAGCGAGCGAAAGCGGGCACCTGAAGCGCGCGAAGCGCCGCTTCAGCAGCCCGCGAGTCGCGAGCGCTCAAACCACGCCGCTCAGACCTCGACCACGCCCGTCGAGTCGCCGAAGCGATCGATGCGCGCGCCCACGGCCTGGGCGATGCCGACGTGCAGGTTGCAGAGCGGCGTGCCCGGCTCGCAGCGCACCACGCGTCCCGCGCCCTTCACGCCGCCGCCGGCGACGAGGATCGGCAGGTCGTCGTGGTTGTGGCGGTTGCCGTCGGTGATCGCGCTGCCGTAGAGGACGATCGTCGAGTCGAGCAGCGGCTTCCCGTGCTCGCGCGCCCTCGACAGCGCGCGCAGGAACGCCGCGCAGCGCTCCGACTGGAAGCGGTTGATCGCCGCGAAATGTGCGCGCTTGTCGGCATTGCCGCCGTGGTGCGACACATCGTGATGTCCATCGCTCACCCCGATCTCGCGATACGGGCGGTTCGAGCCCTCGTTCGCGAGCATCAGCGTCGCGATGCGAGTCGAGTCGGTGCGGAAGGCGAGCACCAGCACCTCCCCCAGGAGATCGAGGCGCTGCGCGAGGTCGTACGGACCACCCTCCAGCTCGGGAATGTCGCCGGCCTCGAGTTGCGCCACCGCGTCACCATCGATGCGGCGTTCGAGCTCGCGCACGCCGTCGAGATACTCGTCGAGCCGGGCACGGTCGTCGCCACCGACGAGCCGCGCGATCCGCTTCGCCTCGAGCACGGCGCCGTCGAGAATCGACCGACGCGCGCGCAAGCGTGCGGCGGATTCCTCAGGCGATTCGGAGGTTCGCCCGAAGATCCGCTCGAATGCCGCGCGCGGGTCGGTCTCCTTCCCGTTCGGGAGGTTCTCCGACTTCCACGAGATGTTCGCGCTGTACGCGCACGAGTAGCCCGAGTCGCAGTTGCCGGCGGTCATGGCGGGCTCGCTTCCGAGCTCGAGCGAGCGAAGGCGCGTGGCCCGCTGCCTGGACCCGCCAGGTTCGCGCTCGGACACCGCCGCGAAGTCATCCGCGATCGCCTGGTCGATCGAGCGACCGGCGCGGATGTCGTCGCCCGCGGTCTTCCGCGGCTGAGCGCCGGTCAGGAAGCACGCCGCGCTGCGCGCGTGGTCGCCGGGCCCATCGCCGTTGGCCTCGGCGTTGCGATGGCGAAGCCCGCGATAGACGGCGATCTCGCGCTGGAACTCGGCGAGCGGTGCGAGCGACGTCGATGGCATCCACCGCCCCGTCGCGTCGACGCCCGGCATCCACGCATCGACCTCGACACCGTTCGGAAAGAACACGTACGCGACGCGCGCGGGCGCGGCCGCTACGCCGGCAGCGGATGGAACCGCGGCAGACGCTGCCCGTGCGATGCCGCGCGGCAGCATCGCGTCGAGCATCGGCAACGCGATCGTGGCACCGAGGCCACGAAGAACGGTGCGACGATCGAGGAGCGGCGCGCGCATGTCGTGGAATGTACGCGCGGACTGGCCGCGTGCAATCAGCGCGCGCCCGCTTTCATCGAATCGATGCCTTCGAATCGACGCGGGTGCGGAACGCATCCGATCGCACGATGCCATCGATGAGCGCCGCAAGTTCGCCGCGCGCGCGGAGATCGGCGGCAAGCCGGTCGACCAGCGCATCGTCGGCATCGGCGGTGCCGCGTCCGAGCGCGTACACCAGCATCCGTCGCGCGAGCGATCGCTCGAAACCCTCGTGACCGGCGAGGAAGCGCTCGACGCCCGCGAACCCGTCGAGCACCACCCCGCCAGGAAGCTCGGTGCGGTCGTCGATCGCCAGGCCGTCGGCGCTGTCGCGCATGCGCCCATCGACGTCCGCGCGCTCGAACGCGAGACCGAGCGCATCCATCTGCACATGGCACGACGCGCAGTCAGGATTCGCACGGTGCGCGGCCATCAGTTCGCGCATCGAGAGCCCCTTGCGTTCGTCACGGCTCTCGGGGATCTGCGGCACGCCCGGGGGCGGCGGTGGCGGAGCCTCGTCGAGCACCGCGTCGAGCAGCCACTTTCCGCGCTTCACTGGGCTCGTGCGCGTGGGGTTACTCGTCGCGAGCAGGATCGATGCGTGACCGAGGATGCCGGATGGACGGTCCGCCGTGAGCGCGGCCTTCGTGAACACATCGTCGCCCGCGGCGTCCTGTGCGCCGCGCGCAATACCGTAGTGCCTCGCAAGTCGCGCATCGACTTCGGTCTCGCGCGCGGTGAGAAGCGCGCGCACCGGAAGTTCGCCCGCCACCACGCGCTCGAACAGGCGCTCGGTCTCGCGCCGCATCGAGCGAAGCAACGCCACATCGACGCCGGGGAAGAGCGCGGGGTCGACCGCGCGCGTCTCGAGGCCGTCGATACCGAGCCACTGCACCGCAAATCGCGTGGCCAGCGTGCGTGCACGCGGATCGGCAAGCATGCGACGCGCCTCGCGCGCCACGCCGTCGGCCGACGCAAGCGCCCCGTCGCGTGCAGCGGTGCGCAGTGCGGCATCGGGCACGCTCGACCAGAGGAAGAACGCGAGCCGCGAGGCGATCTCATCACCGGTGAGCGCACGGCGTCCGCCCGGATTCGCGGGAATCTCGACGCGCAGGAGGAACCGCGGATCGACGAGGAGCGCCGTCACGAGCGAGCGCAGTTGCTCGCGCCACGTGGCGTCGCGGCCCCCCGCCGCCTGGCGTGCGGTCGCGGCCAGCGCATCCGACTCGCTCTTCGTGAGCGCACGGCGAAAGAGCTCCTCGCCAAGCACCGACGCGACGCGGCGGAGCCGCAGGATGTCGGCACCATCACCTCCGATCGATGCGACCTTCTGCTCGAACGCCGTCGGCTCGGGCGGATCGAGCGGGCCTTCGACCGCGATTGCACCGACCGCGAGGTTGCGGTCGCGCCGCTTCGGATCGGCGGCGTTCGGATCCCAGAAGTCGTTGAGGAATCGCACGCCGATCGAACGGGCCCCCGCCTCGAGCTCGCCCTCCCAGACGATGCGCTCGGGCTTCGCGCGATCGGCTTCGACGTCGCGCTCGAGCACGGTGCGCTCATCGACGACCAGCGCCATGCGCGCGAGGCCGTCGCCCGCCTGCTGCGCGGCCACATCGATTGTGATGCGATACCGCCCCGCACGCGCGATCTCGAACGATGCGCGCAGCGTGCCGTTCGTCGCAAGCCATGCGAGACCATCGCCCACGAAGCCGTTGCCACGGCGCTCGAGTTTGTCGGCGGCAACTGCCTGCATGCGCGGCGTCTCGCGCGGCACGGCCCGCGCGGCGATGCGCTCGGCGACGTCGAAGTACTTCTCGACGAGGAGAGGCGGGAGCGCGAGCGTGTCGCCGGTGGTGTCGAAGCCCTCGCCGATCTCGTCGCGCGGGAGGAGCTCGCTCGAACCGTCCTCGATCAGCGCGAGATCGACGAGAACTACGTCGCGCACCGCACCCGCGTGCTGCGCGCGATTCAGGCGGCGCGCGTTGGGGACCTCGCGCGTCGTGGGCGCGACCACCGCGTCGATCGCGGCCACCGCCGAGGCGTACTCGTCGCGCGTCGGGCGCGACTCCTCGTCGGCGGGTGGCATGTCGCGCTTCGCAAGGCGCTTCCGCAGCGCGCGCAGCGGTGATTCGTCGATGCGACCTGTGCCGAGCGCAGGTGCGAGATCGAGCCCGCCCTTTCCGCGCGGGCCGTCGTGGCAGTCGATGCAATGCGCCTCAAGCAGCGGCACGATCGCCGGCGGGAGCGCGACGTCGGCCGCGCGCGAGTCCGCTGGAGGTTCGATCGCACCAGCCGGCAGACGCGTCGCCCCAAGCACGAACGCCAGCGCAGCGGCCGAGGCCGTGCCACACAGGACGCTGGCCGCGCGTGCACGCATCGCTCAGGGCTTCACCTTCGCGCGGAACGGCACCATTGGCAGCCCCGCACCGTTTGCAAGATTGGCGCGTAGAGGGTTGTTCTGCCACGCGTAGACCACCTCGACTGGCTCGCCCACGCCCGCAGCCACAAGCTTGACGCGCGCACCCTCGATCGTTGCATCGGCCCACACGAACTTCCCGTCGGCGCCCGCCAGCGCGAAACCGCCCGGTGTCGCGCCCGTCGCGCGTAGGCCATCGGCGTGCGCGAACTCGCACACGACCGACGCGCCGTCACGCGTCACGCGAACCACCTCGGGCCCCTGCCACGCGACGCTCGGCTCGCCGTAGACCGTGTTGCGCGCCCACGCCGCGAGGCGCTCGCCGACCTCGCGCTTCCGGCGCGGGTGGATGTCGGCCGCATCGCCGAGATCGATCGCGCTCGCGAATCCGCCGCGACCCTCGCGCGCTCCCTGGAACTGCGCCTCGCGAAGAAGCGCCCACGCACCCTGCGCCGGCTCCTTCTCGACGAATGGCATGAACGCCGCCAACTGCACGATGCCCCACGCGAGGTCGGGGTTCCCCGACTTCGCACGCCACGACTCCATGAGCAGCGGAAGGAGCTTCCGGTAGTTGTCGGGTTCGCCGGCGTTCGATTCGCCCTGGTACCAGATCGCGCCGCGCGCCGGGAATGCGATGCATGGCGCCATCATGGCGTTCCAGATCGCGGCGGGCTCGTGCGGCTCGGTGCCGGGCGACTTCATGACGTTGCGCTCGACCGGCATCGGGATGCGCGGAACGCCGCCGCCCTGCCGCCACTTCCACGCACCCGAAAGATCGACTGCCTCGTTCGTCCCGGCGAGCATGAGCCGCATCGCGTCATTCACGACGCCGCCCTGCCCGTGCATGTCGAGCACAGCCATCGCGATCCGATGCGTGCCCGCCTTGAGGCCGCGCGGGATCTCGTAGGCGCGCCGACGCGTCCAGTCGCCGATGGTGTTGCCCACCTCGACGCCATCGATGAAGACCGCGTCGGCGTCGTCGATCGGCGGCAGGAGCAGCGTGAGCGGACGATCCGCCCATGCAGCGGGCACGTCAAACGTGCGGGTGAACCACACGAAGCCGTCGAAGCCGTCGAGCGATGCGTTCGGCGAAGCGTTCGGCGATGTATCGAGCGCGCCATAGAACGCCGGCAGCGTGGTGTCGCGCCACTCGGCCGGGAATCCGGCGGACGACTCGGGGTTCGACCAGCCACCGCGACCGCCGGCATCATCGGCGATCGCGCGCTTCCAGAAATCGGCGCGCGCGGTGCGGAAGCGCTCGAGCTCCTTCGCCACGAGCGCATCGCGCGCGTCGGCGCTGGTCGCTTCGAACTCGGTGATGCGGGCCTCGAGGTTCTCCGCAGCCTCGCGGATCGCGGGCACGTTGGACGCCAGCATCAGATCGCGCGGAATCCACGGCTCGATGCGCGTGCCGCCCCACGAGATGTCGACGAGACCGATCGGAACCTCAAGGTCAAGCGCACGGGCGAGATCGACACCGAACCAGAATCCGACCGCGGTGAATGATCCCACGGTGTCAGGCGACGCGACGCGCCACGCACCGGGCACATCGCCCGCCGGCCGCGCGGCGGTGACGTGCGGCGCCTTGAACGAACGGATCGGGACGCGCGGCGCGAGTTCTTTTGCACGCGCCGCCTCGTCACACGCGTCGACGGGCCACTCCATGTTCGACTGCCCTGAGCAGAACCACACTTCGCCGACGAGGACGTCGGACACCTTCGCGGTGCCGCTCGGTGCCGAGACCACGAGTGCACGCGGTGTAAGCGACGCCTCCATCGCCGGAAGTGCGATGGAGAACCGGCCGTCAGGGCCGGCCTTGCCCTCGACGCGCAGCTCGCCGAACTGCACGGAGACGGCCTCACCGGGAGCGGCCGTCCCGAGCACGGGAATCGGGCGCCCCCGCTGCAGCACGGCATGGTCGCGGAAGAGCGGGTCAAGCCGGACGTCGGCGGAAGCGACACCCGCGACGGCGAAACCGCCGGTGGCAAGCGCCGTCGCAAGAGCGATCCGGATCATGGCCGAACGCGAACCCCCGCCCGACCGGGAACTCCGCGCCTCCGACCGCAGACTTTGGGTGGTGGAGTGGTTTGGGGCAAAGTCCGCAGTGTTCCGGGGCATCCGGACATCGTCACAGGCCGGAACCGCGCGTGCAAGGGCGATATCCCCACGCCGAGGGTCGCTGGTCGGAGAGTTCTGCGCGCATTCTGGATATTCCCGCAGGTCCTGCCGATAGTCCGTCGTCGCACCGCTCGATCCGGCGCCCCCGGATCCGCGTGCGCCCCCCGCGCGAGCCCGCGCGGGGTCGGACAGGTGCAGGTGTCCATTCCGGAGGACCCGATCGATGTGCGGAGTACTTGGATTCGCGACAGTGGCTGGAGGAAACCTCGCGGTAGGCCGCGAGGCGACCGAAGCCATGCGCGACCTCCTTGCGCACCGCGGACCGGACGCCGCCGGGCTTGTCCACGAGCGCCACGTTGCCCTCGCGCACCGACGCCTCGCGCTGCTGGACCCGACCGGCGGCGTGCAGCCGTTCCTGCTTGCGGAGCCGGGCCTTGCCCGCGTTGTCCTCGCGTGGAACGGCGAGATCTACGACCACGAATCGCTGCGCGCCGAGTTTGAGCGCGATGGGCGCCGCTTCCGCACCCGCTCCGATACCGAGACGCTGGCCTACGTCCTGGCCGCGCACGGCGTGGACGGCCTTCGCCGGCTGCGCGGCATGTTCGCTCTCGCGGCGTGGTTTCCCGATGACCACCGCCTCGTGATTGCGCGCGACCCCTTCGGCATCGTGCCGCTCTTCCACGCGCGCGCCGGACGCGAGGTCGTCTTCGCAAGCGAGCCGGCGCCGATCCTCGCGCATCCCCATTTCTCGGTCGAGCCCGACTGGGCCACCGTCGCGTCCTATCTCGAGATCCCGCGTCGAAGCTACGGAAGCGCCACGCTCTTCCGCGGTATCTCGATGGTCGAGCCGGGCGAGGCGATCGAGTTTGATCTGTCCGACCCGCGCCTAACGGCGACGCACCACTCTTTCGCCGCACCGCCCGAGCACGCGTCGCTCGGCGACGACGAGGCCGCGCTTGAGGTGCGCGCCGCCGTCGAGAACTCGGTGGCTGCGCATCTGGTGGCCGACGCGCCGCTCGCGACGCTGCTTTCCGGCGGCATCGACAGCACGATCATCGCGTCGATCGCGCGGTCGCGCACGCCGCATCTCGTGACGTTCGCCGCCGGCGCCACCGTCGACGCCGCAAACGCCTCGAGCGACCTCTTCATGGCGCGCCGCGTGGCGGGACTCCTGCGCAGCGAGCACCACGAAGTGCTCGTCGACGAGGACACCTTCGGCGACCGCTGGAACGCGCTTCTCGCAACGGGACTGCTGCCCCTGGCGACGCCGAACGAGATCGCGATTTCGATGCTGTCGGAGCGCATCGCTCCGCACGCAAAGGCCGCGCTTTCAGGCGAAGGCGCCGACGAACTCTTCGGTGGCTACGGCGCGCCGCTCGAGGCGACGGTCGGCTGGATCGACGCGTCCGTCGCGCACACGCCCGAGGCCGCCGCCGAGTTCTACCGCACCGCGTTCGGTTGGTCGCCGCGCGGGCTTTCGGCCGAACTGCTCGCGCCTTCGGTGCATGCGCTCGCCGCTGCCGACGGGCGCGATCCGCTCGGGTCACTGCTCGTGCACGAGTACAACGATGCGGGCGATCTCCGCTCGCTCGACGCGCACCTCGCGGTGCAGCGCCGCGTCAATCTCGTCAACCTCCTCGAGCGGCTGAACCTCTCGCTCATGCGCGGCTCGGTCGAGGGCCGCGTGCCATTCGCCGATCCGTTGGTCCTGCGCGCCGCGCAGCGAACCGGCTCGATGCAGCTCTTCGGCCCTTCGCGCGTCACCCACGACGGCGCGCACGAAGGCGGCATCGCGACCGCCGCGGGCACACTCGTCACCAAACGCGTCCTGCGGCGCGCGTTCGCGGACGTGCTCTCGCCCGACATCGTCGCGCGACCCAAGGCGAGCTTCCCACTGCCCTTCGAGGGCTGGATCGCCGCGCATGCCGCGTGGATCGATGGCCCCGTCTCGCGCGAGGTCTTCTCACCCGCGGCGCGCGCCCTCGTGCGTTCGCAGGCCGCGCAGCACTGGCGCCTCGCGTGGCCGATGCTCAACCTCGCGCGTTGGCTCGACACGGTCTTCGCGTAGCCTTTTCATCCGCCCGACGGTCCGCATGCAGGTCTTCGCGGCAACACCCGATGCGCAGGCGCATCCGCGATGTTCGGCGGCTATTCTGCTTCGATGCAGCGACCGCTGGTCGGCATCACCATGGGCGACCCGCTCGGCATCGGGCCCGAGGTCGTCGTCAAGGCGCTCGGCGATCCGGCCGTGCGTGCGAGCGCACGCTTCGTGATCTACGGTGACAACGAGCTCCTGCTCGAAGCGGCCGATCGCGCGGGCCTGCATCCGACGTGGTTCCGTGCCGGCCTCGACCATGCGCGCGACGGCAGCATGGCCCTCGGCGATCTCACGGTGATCGACTACGCACTCGGCGAGGGTGCCTTCGGCGCCCTTGGCGGCACCCGCGAACCCACGAAAGCCGGAGGCGCCTCCTCGAAGACCTTCGTCGAGGACGCGATCCAGGACGCGCTGCGCGCACCGGGAGACGCGCGGCGGCTTGACGCCGTCGTCACCGCACCGATCTCGAAGGAATCGTGGACGCTTGCTGGTTTCCGCTGGCCGGGCCACACCGAGCTCTTTGCCGCGCGCACGAAGGCGAAGCGTCAGGCGATGGCGTTCGTGTCGCCTCGGCTCAACGTCGTGCTTGCGACGACGCATGTGCCGCTGATGGAGATCCGCAACCTGCTCACGATCGGCCGCGTGCACGAACCAATCGCCCTCGGGCACGAAATGTGCCAGGCTCTTGGTATCTCGCGGCCACGCATCGCCGTGTGCGGACTCAACCCGCACGCGGGCGAAAATGGCCTCTTCGGCGACGAAGAGATCCGCGTCATCAAGCCAGCAATCGACATGGCGCGCGCTTCGGGGATCGACGTGCACGGCCCTTTCTCGGGCGACACGATCTTCATCGATGCGGCCGCGGGCGCGTGGGATCTCGTCGTGGCGATGTACCACGACCAGGGCCTCATCCCGGTGAAGCTGCTCGGCTGGGACAAGGCCGTCAACGTCACGCTCGGCCTCGGCATCGTCCGCACGAGCCCCGATCACGGCACGGCCTTCGGCATCGCCGGCCGTAGCCAGGCAAGCGAAGGTTCGATGAAGGCCGCGATCGCGCTCGCGGTCCGGCTTGCCGCGCGCGAGCCCGCGCTGCCCGGCGCCGTGAAGTGAGGCTGTCCGTCGGCGATGCACGGAGATCTTCCGACGCGCAATGGCGAGAACGTCCCAACGCGTCGCGCAAACAACCTGCATTTCATCGAATCCGCGTTCCCCGGCGCAGCACCTCCGCAAGACGCACGTAGTCTGCGGGCATGACACCGGCGCTCCATCGCATCTCCCGTCGTCTCGGCATCGCCGAGCGTATCGGACTTGTCAGCCTCGCGGCCCTCGCCGCGACCACCGCCCAGCCCGCGGCCGCGGCGCCGCCGGCCGGTTTCGTCGTCGAGAACATCGCGAGCGGCTGGGTCGAACCGATCGGCACCACCTTCATGCCGGATGGTCGCGCCGTGGTGTGGGAGCGCGGCGGCCGCGTGTGGATCGTGAACGCGAACGGCACGCGCAACGCCACGCCGCTCCTCGACATCAATGACGAGGTCGGTGGCTGGCGCGACTACGGGTTGATGAGCGTGGCGCTCGACCCGCACTTCGCGAAGAACGGGCATTTCTACCTGCTCTACGTGGTCGATCGACATCACCTCGACCACTTCGGCACCGCGCAGTACAGCGCAGCCACGAACACGTACTACGCGGCCACGATCGGACGCATCACGCGCTACACCGCGACCGCCGCGTCGAATCGCTCGGTCGCCGATCCCGCATCGCGCCTCGTGCTGCTCGGCGAGTCGGCCACCACGGGGATCCCGATCGTGCACCAGTCGCACGGGCCGGGCTCCATGATGTTCGGCGAGGACGGCACCCTGCTCGTGACGACCGGCGATGCGGCGAGCTACATCGAGGTCGATGTCGGCGGACAGGTTTCGGACGGCTACGTCAACGATGCGCTCGCGCGCGGCATCCTGCGCGCCAAGGAGAACATCGGTGCGTTTCGTTCGCAGCTCGTCGACTGCCTGAACGGGAAACTGCTGCGGCTTGATCCGGCGACCGGCAACGGCGTCGCGAGCAATCCGTGGTTCGATGCCGCGGCACCGCGGTCGGCGACGAGCCGCGCCTTTGCGGTCGGCCTGCGCAATCCGTACCGCGCCACGATCGTTCCGGGCTCGGGCGACCACGATCCGGCCGCGGGTTCGCCAGGCACCGTGCACATCGGCGACGTGGGCTGGGGCTCATGGGAGGAAGTCAGCCGTCTCGCGACGCGCGGCGCAAACCTCGGATGGCCGCTCTTCGAGGGGCTTGAGTGGCACGATGGCTACTTCGGCGCATCACCGCTGAATCTCGATGCGCCGACGGGGCTCTCCTCGCCCAACCCTGCGCACTTCCTCTTCCGGGATCTCGTGCGCCAGGATTCGCTCGATCCATCGGCACAGCTCGCGCTCAACCCGAACGTCTTCCAGCAGTCGGAAAGCGCGACTGCGAGCGGTGCGTTGAACTCGACGACCTATGCGGGCTTCCATGGCACCGGGTTCCGCGATTACCAGGCCGCGACCGGCGAGTGGATCCAACACACCTTCACCGTTCCCGTCACCGGGCAGTACACGCTGTGGGTGCGACATGCGAATGGCAGCACGGCAAGTCGTCCGCTGCGCGTCGCCGTCGATGGCACGACGGCGATCCCGTCGCTCGCGTTCCCACAAACCGGATCGTGGCGCGAATGGCGGCTCGTGTCGGCGAACCTCACGCTTAACGCAGGAAACCGCGCGATTCGCCTCTCCTCGATCGGCTCGAGCGGACCGAACATCGACGCGGTCGCGCTCACGCCCGCCGGCTCGCAGCCCGCCGTCATTTCTACGGCGATCCCGACGTGGCGACATCACCGCCCGATGATCGACTGGTCGCACGCGTCGTCGCTCGCGCGCACACCCGACTTCACCCTCAACGCCGGAAGTGCGACAACCGTCGGCGCGAGCGGCGGCGCCTCCGGCGCGCCATTCGTCGGCTATTGCGCCATCGGTGGCCCGGTGGTCGAGCGGCCCGAGTGGCCAGCCGCGCTTCAGGGAAGCCTGCTGTTCGGCGACTACGTCTCGAATTTCATCCGCACGCTCACCATCTCGCCGAGTGGCGCGATCACGTCGGTCGGCGTCTTCGACGACAACGTGCCCGGGTTGACGAGCCTCGCGATCAATCCATCCGACGGATCGCTCTGGGCCACCCGTTGGACCGACGGACTGATCCGCTACCGCTACGCGCCCGCCACCGGCCAGCCTCCGGTCGCGAGGCTCTCGACGAACGCGTCGTACGGCGCGTCCCCGCTCACCGTCACGCTTTCGGCCGCCGCCTCGACCGATCCCGAGGGCGGCGCGCTCACGTACACGTGGAACTTCGGCGACGGCAGCGCGCCGTTCGCGGGTCCGGCCGTCGTCTCGCGCACCTACACGGCGCCGTCGGGCGTTCCCACGCGCTTCGACCCCGCGGTCACCGTGCGCGATCCGCTCGGAAACACATCGACCACCTCGGTCGTGGTCAGCGTCAACAACACGCCTCCGGTGGTCGACATCACGTCGATCGCCGACGGGCAGGTGTATCCCCTCGACGGCGACACGGTGTTCCCGCTCGTGGCGAGCGTGTCCGATGCCGAGCATGGGCCCGCGCAGCGCACGTGCGCATGGACGACGATCCTCCACCACAACACGCACGAGCACAGCGAACCGCCCGACGCATCGTGCACGACATCGACCGTCATCTCGCCGCTCGGATGCGGCACCGATACGTACGCGTTCGAGATCGTGCTCGAGGTCCGCGACGCCGCGGGCCTGTCCGCGCAGGACACGGTGTGGCTCTACCCCGACTGCGACGGCGTCCTCGGATGCCCCGGTGACGTGAACGGCAACGGCGTGGTCGGCGGCGAGGATCTCGCGGCACTGCTCTCGAACTGGGGTCGCGGCGGCATGAGCGACTTCGATCGCTCGGGTACCACCGACGGCGCCGACCTCGCGACCCTTCTGGACGCCTGGGGGCCATGCCGCTGAGGCACGCTGTGCGTCGCCGCGCTCTCCCGCGGCGATCCGGTCGCGGGCGCGCTCAGCGCAGCAGTTGCCACGCGAACGGATAGCGGTACGGCCTTCCCTGCGACGAGGCCACAAGCCCCTTGATCCCCACGACGATGCAGTACACGAGGATGGCCATGCCGCACGCCGCCGCGATGAACGGCCCGATCACGATCAGTGCGCAGACGATGCCAACCACCAGCGCCGCCGCGCCGACGATGAGGATCGAGAGCAGGCAATTCATCGTCTGCCGACACTCGGCGACCACGCGGGGATCGGTGGAGCCGATCGCCCACACGATGCCGACCACGATGGGCGAGAGGATGTAGATGAAGGGCAGCACGAGCACCGACGCGCGGCAGATCACCTCCGCAAGCTTCGGCTCGATCGGCGACGCACTGGTGGGCGGTGGTGGAACCAGGGGCTGAAACGTGGGCTGAACCGGGGGAGGACTCGCTGGCATTGCGGGCGCTGAGCCGGCGGTTTCGAGCGAAGGAGCGGATGCGTGCGACGCGGGCGCTCCCGGAGGCGCGGCCGCGGCCACGCCGCCGCTCGCAAAGACCAGTCCTGCGACACTCGCTGCGGCGATCCACTTCCGCAGCACCGGGTCGTGCACCCACGTCGACGGCGTGATCACGCCCGCGGCGGCAAGTTGCTTCAGTTCGGTGAAGTCGACGGGGCCCCCGGCCACGCCGTCACGCGACCAGTGCCATGCAGCTCGGAGATCGGGTGGTCCATCGGCCGGGGTTCCGTCCGTCATGATGCTTCGTCCTTTCGCGGGCAGGCGCTGCTCATCACTTCCCGCCGGGACGGTATCGCGCGTTCCTCGACCGCGCCCTCGCGTGCGCACCGCGAAGACGAAATCGCCGTGAAAATCTCGATGCGTTTTTCCTGTCGGAAGTTTCACCCGAAATCGAGGTGCGCCTCCCGAGAGGCCGTAGGTTCCCCTCCGTCGCAACGCGGGTGCGTGGCGAACGGGGTCGGTCCTCGACCTCGGGCCAGTCGGTGAGTCAGTCGTAAGAATCCGGGCGCACGTCCCGGAGAGAGGAAGGAACGGATGAACGTCTTCAAGGCGGCGGTTGTGGCATGGCATGGTGGCGCAGCGCGGGCAGGCAGCGGGCGGCGAGTGAATGAGCGCCGCGCAGAACTCGTCGGCACGCTCGCGTGTGCGGCGATTGCCTGTGCGTCGATGGCATGGACGGGGATCGCGCGCGGCGAGGTGATCGCCGCATGGAACATGAACGGCTTCGTGCCCGGCTCGAACAACTCGATCGCGGCGTCGACCGGCCTTGGATCTCTCGACATCGCGCCGTTCGGTGATGGCATCGGCACGCTGCTCGGGACTTCGCTCGGAGCAGTCAAGGGCGATCTCGCGGGCGAGTCGCTCTCGATCGTCGGCAACGGCTACAACGGGCAGGCGCTGACCTTTGGCTTCGACGCCAGCATGCACCGCGACCTGACCGTCAGCTTCGCCGTGCGTCGCTCGTCGACCGGCTTCGCGACCAACCGCCTCGAGTGGTGGTCGGGTTCGAAGTGGACCACCCTCGCGACGTTCGGAGCGAGCAGCACCACCTGGGATCTGCGCTCGTTCGACTTCAGCGCGATCGATGCCATGGACGGCCAGTACGGCGTCTTCCGGTTCGTGCTCGACGGTGCGACCGGCTCGACGGGAAGCATCCGCTTCGACAACGTCGTGTTCAGCGGCACGGTGGTGCCGGCACCGGGTGCGCTGGCGCTGCTTTCGGTCGCGGGGGTCGCGGGTCTCGGCAGCCGCCGTCGTCGGTCACCGCAATGACAGGACAGGCCGTCCGCGCGAGGCTGGCGGCAGGTTCCGCCTCGCGATGCCCGGTATGTCACCGTGCTGGGAATCGGCGCGCCGAGAGGCGCGCCGGTTCCCGGCCGCGATGCGGTCGTGCCCATCGAGCGATCTCACACGCGTCGTTGGCGGCGGCGGCAGCGTCTCGCTCACTTCACCACGTTCAGCCAGTCTCCGAAGAGGAACTCGAAACGGCCGATCAGAAGGGTCATGCGTCCCATCACCGTCAGTCCGAACGCCGCGCCGAACGTGATCATCAGGAACCAGACGCCCACGCGCGCCGTCTTTCCGACGACGCCCTTGTGCTCGAGCGAGAAGAAGAAGTAGATGAGCACGGTGATGACACCGATCAGGCCGAGGATCGCCGCAAGGGTGCCGCCGAAGTTGAACGCTCGACCCGGCAAGGCCACCGTTCCGGCGGCCTGCGCGGCGGCGATGGCCGCCTCATCCGGGGGCACGGTCGTGAACGCGGCCACCGGTTCCATCGCGGCGGCAATCTGCGCCATGAAGTCAGCCTCGATGGTGGCAGTCAGACGCATGCCCGCGAAGGTGCCGATCACGACCGCAAGCGGCCATACGGCGATCCATCCGCCCTTCGGCATCAATCGCCAGAGGAGCATGATGGCAAGACCGAGTGGAATCAGCGCAAGCAGGAAGTCCTGCGTCGGGTCCTTCGACGGCGCAAGGCCAGGCAGCATCGTCGCGCGCACGAGGTCGGGCGCGAGCTTCGCGAAGAGATCGGGGACGAGGGTGCTCCAGAAGGCGACGAGCATCCAATACGCAGCCGAGACGCCAATGAGGATCGACTCGACGACCTTGTAGAACGGATTGTCGCGCACGAGAAAGGAGAGGATTCCAAGCGTCAGCAACGCAGCCACCCAGATACCGAGCGAATCGCGCGGACTCGAGACGATGCGCCTCTCCTCGACCACCTTCAACGCCGCCATGCGCGCCGCTTCGCGCTGGTCGAACTGTTCCTTGGTCAGACCCGTCGGGTCGGTCGGAGCAGCAAGCTTCTCCGCCTCCTTCTCGAGCGCGGCCATCTGCGCTCGCGCTGTCGCCGCGTTGTCGATCGGGGTGCGAACATCCCATACAGCCTGCGCCACATCAGGCACCCGCTTCAGAGTGCCCTCCTTCAGTTGACGCTCGATCGCCGGGTCATCCGCATCGACCCACATGCGCTTCGGCTGGGCGGGCTGAGTCTTGGTGTTGTCGGCAGGCTGCTGCGCGGCTTCGCCCGAAGCCAAAGATGCGGCGGATGCGGCGGGTGCGGCTGCGGCTGCGGCGGTCGTGGATCCATCGTCGGTCGGAGCCTCCTCGACCAGCGTGCGCACCTTGGTCGTCACGCTCACATACGCCTCGGCGATCGGCTCAGGACGAAAGAACTTGCCGACCGAGAGCCCCACCAGGCCGAGCACGACCAGCGAAACCCAGAGCAAAGTGTCGTTTGGCTTCGTCGCGGGTGCACTCATCGCGCACCTCCCTTCAAACCGCGTGCGGCCAGCATCGAGATGTTTCCAAGGACGATCAGCGCGATGATGAGGAGATGGGCCACGAGCTGCGGACCCATGCGCTCGCGTCCGATGCCGAGGCGCTCGGGTGATTCGGTCACCGGATACTTCTCCGTCACCAGCGTCTCGTACTCAGCGGCGCCCTTCACGGCGATCAGCATGCCTTCCATCTGCGTCGGGAAGTACGGGAGCAGTTGGCTCGACTGGACGCCGGTTGTTCCACCGACCAACTTGAAGGCCTCAGGCATGGCGCTGTCGGCGTATTGCACCCACTGCTGCGCGCCCGGATAGCCCGCGGAGATGCTCGCGACGAGCTTGAAGTCACCCACGCTCCGCACGTTCGCCAGGAGCGGGATCTCGGAGATGGCCTTTCCCGCGGCGTCGGTGGTGTAGGCCCCTTCGATCGAGTTGGCGAGCAACTTGATGACGCCCTCGTTCCCCGTCTTGAAGCCAAGTTGGACGTAGTCGACGCCCTCGACCTTGTCGGGGTGGTAGTACTTCAGCACCGAGTCGATGGTCTTGTCGGCCATTTGCTTTCCAAGCGGCCAGAGCGCCATGAACACGATGCGGTGACCCCGAGAGGCGCAGTGATGCACCATCGCGTTCGCCATCGGCTCCAACTCGGCCTCGCTGGCGGGGTCGTAGTCGAAGGAAAGCAGGACAATCGAGCCCTCGGGGATCGACTCGATCGCCTCGAAGGTCGCGCGCGCCTTCTTCTCTGGCACTTCCGGCAGACGCAGTTCCGCCAGCATGGGCACGCCGATCGCGACCGCGACGGCGAGGTAGATCCACCTTCGGTCGATCCGACCGAGGCGGACGAGGAATCCGCGGAAGCCGGGAGGAAGCTGTTCTTTGCGTTGCTGCATGGATTCGTTCGCGTCAGAGGACGGGTCGCTCAGGAAGCCGGAGGCCGGTCGGAGGAGGTGGGATCAGGTGGTCACGACAGGGTCAACCCTTTGAGAGGGCGCTGCGGTCGATGCCGAGAATGAGCCGGAGGCTGGTGGCGGCGGTACCGAGCGCGATTCCAATGAGGATCGCGCGCATGCCCGACGTCTGGAAGACACTGAGGATGATCTCCTTCAACTGCTCAGCGCGAAGGAACGAGTACCACTCGCCTTCGGGGATCCAGTTGGTCAGGAACGCCCCTGCCGCGACCTGCGCCAGCAGGATGATGAACGCGGTGCCGAGAAGCAGGATCGACTCGATGTTCTTCGCACGGAACGCGCGGAACGCCGCGCTCGCCACGTAGAACGCCAGCATCGCGAACATCGTCGCGGTGAGCGGGCTGAGCACGTATTCGTACACCCAGCCGTAGGCCGACTGCGTCGAGTCCTGGTCGCCAGCGAGATGCACGTCGGGATACGCGGGGTTCGGCACCGCGCCCCACTTGCCAAGCCCCACCACGAGCATCGCGCCGAAGCTCACGAGCGTGATCGCCGCGTACGCCCATCCCGGGCGTCTCGACGAGATCTTCTCGAGGTTCACCGCAAGGAGATTGCCTGCGCCGAGAACGAACGCGACGCCCGCGAGGATGTTGAACCACGCGACGACGGTGTCACTCCACACGACCGTCACAGGAGAGAAGTACGCGAGGATCAGGATCAACCCGCTCGCAGAGAGAATCAGCATCGGAATCGTGCGTTGCAGCATGGATCAACCTCCGAAGAACGTGCGCATGATGTTCCCGATGAAGCCCAACGTGCCCCCGACGACACTGTCCGGGAGCAGCACGCCCACCGTGAGAAGCGTCGTCCCGACGAGGATCGATCCGACCGCGAGCGTCTTGCCGACGTCCTGCCCCTTGATGCTGCCGAGTTGATCGCGCTCGCCCGAGAGGTATGCGCTCGCGGCGAAGAACTCTTCGCCGATTAGCGTGTAGTCGCAGGCCGCGACGAAGAACGGCAGCTGCGAGGGCTCAGCGGTTCCGGCGATCTGGATCGCGCCGATCGAGTTGCCGTTCTCGGCGAGCACGAGGCTCTCCGCGTAGAAGGCACCCATGTAGAAACACGCCGCGGGCTTCTCGCGCGTCATCTGGCCCGAGAGGTACGCCACGTAGCCGAACTGCTCGTCGGTGATGTAGTTGATGTTGCCCTCGGAGTAGGTTTCGGGCCTCCCCGCCGCGAGGTGCGCCGACTGCACCGCCTCGCGCGCGGCGGTCATCACGATCGAGCGGCACGTGGGTACCTCAAGACGCGCGTCGTACTCGGCGGCTGTCTTCGCCACGCGGCCAAGCACCGTGATGCCCGCGATCGTCTGGATGTCGTTCATGTCCTGGATGCCGGGCACGAAGAGCACCGTCCGTCCCATCTCGGTCGCCCGGCCAACGGCCTCGTCGACCGCCTCGAGCGCGGCGATGCGCCGAATCCGCGTGCTCGCACCCATGCGTGCCGCGACCACCCACCCCAGCACCGCCATCGACACGACCACCACCACGAAGAAGAGCGGAAGACGCGAGAGCGAGAAGATCGTGACGCTCGGCGTCAGCGGCTCCGACTCGACGAACTCCGAAAGCTCGCCATCGGTACCGATGATCGAGACGCGCACGCGCGTCGGCTCCGCGTTCGAGAGTTCACTCAGCACGTGCGCCGACTGCTGCATCGCAACCGCATCCTTGCCGAGACGCGCCACCTCGACCCACAGCAGGTTCGGATCCTTCGCGCGCTCGGCATCGGTCGATCGGCGTTCGATGACGATCCCGGCGCTCGACGATGGGTCCGGAGTGGTCCACCGGACGAAGAGCGCGCCACCGGCGTCCTCGGGCACGTCTTCAAGAACGACATCCTCGGCAGCGGGCGGCATCGGTGCCGCGACGACGGACGCGGCGGAAGTCACCCCCGCCGCAACGGCCGCATCGGCCATCACAACGCTCGTTCCGATCCACATCGCGAACACCAACGCCATGCATCGTTCGATGCACGCACGCGCGGTTCGACAGGCTCGACTCTTCATGCGTACCTCCATCGCGAGGCGCATCGCGCGCCCCGCGCCGGTCAAGTCTCGATCAACTCGATGTTCGCCCTTGGCACCGTCACGCGCCGTCCGCCGTCCGACTCGAGCGCGACCTCGAGGACGCGGGCCTTCGAACCCGACCCGAGCACCGCAGGTTCGGTCGGCAGGGCACTCACCGTGCCGAGCAGACCGAAGTAGGGATCGCGAATCAGCCGCACCTGCGTGCCGATCTCGAGCGCGCCCTCCTCGGGTCGCCCACCTTGTGCGGGTTCTGGGTCACCTGCTCGCCGCGAGATCACGATCTCGGGCCGCATCACGCCCGCACGAATCTGCGTCGCGCCGTTCACGCTTGCCTCGCGACCCTCGTAGTCCTTGAGAATCGCGAACGTCCGCGCCGCCATCGCGATATCGCCGAAGCCCTCGGTGATGATGATCGTGATCCCGATCTTCTCGGTACCCGTGATCGCAACACCGAGGTCGTAGCCGAGAATGTCACGGAGATCCGCATCGTCGATCCCGCCCGACACGATCGCGGCAGCACCCGCGTCGCGCGCGGCGCGCACCGCCTCGGCCGTAATGCGCGCGCCACCGACGACGATGCAGCCCTTCATCGCGGGCGTCACGTGCTTCGCCTCGAGCCGCATCGAAGGCTCGGTCACCGCCATGCGCAGCGTGCCGACCGTCTCGCCGCCGATCCCGAGGATTCCCTGGACGAACACGGCATCTGTCTCGACGACCGCACCCTCGCCCGGCAGCACCTCGACCACCGTGCCGGCGACATACGCCTTTACCTCGACCGGGATCGGCTCGCCGCGCAGCATCATCTGGCCAGTGGTCGCGCTCACGCTCTCGACGGTGCCTGCCGCCGGCGAAGTCAGTTCCTTCTTGCCGAAGCCGAAGATGCCCTTCGTGCGCGCGATCACATCGCCCGCCGCCACGCGATCGCCGAGCTTCACGAGGAGAAGCCCCGGCACATCGCTTGCGGGCACCGAGAGAAGCGACGCGAGCGGCACGGGCGTGACATCGCCCTCGATGAACGTGCGCGCGACGGTATCGCGCGCCTCGACGCGCTGACCGGCGGCCACGAGCACATCGCCCGTCACCGGCAGCTGACGCCGCGCACGAAACACCGTGCGCGAGGAGACCTTGAGACCTGGCGTATATGCCTTCGCCATCGTGCGAGTCCTTCCTGCGACCTACCTGCAACCTGCCTCTGACCTGCCTGCACCCTGCCAGTACTTTGCCGGCCGCGCGATCAACCGACCGCGCGCATCACTTCAGCACTCCCCACGCCTTCGCCCATCGAGCGACCGCAGCGCGGCGGTCCGCCGCACTCTCCGGAAGCGCGAGCGGCCGCCCGCGCGCATCGAAGAGGATGCCGACCGTGCCACCCTTCACGCGACGCGTCACGCTCTTGCCGGGACCATTGCCGAGGTCGAACCCGCCTGCGGGCTCGACATGCACCTCGACCTCCTGCTCGGGCCCAACGCGCACGAGCGCGACGTCGCCGCACGCAAGTTCACCCGAAGCCGCCACCGCGCCGCTCACGCGATACGAGAAGCAGCGCTTGCCCCAACGGCCCTCGCCCTTCGCGGCGACCGACCAGCCCAAGCGCACGAGGCAGTCGCGCTCGAAGACCTCCATCGCCGCATCCGCATGCACGCTCGCCAGCACGCCGAGGTGCGGCATCATGAAGATCGAGTCCTTCGCAAGCTGCGTGAATCCCTGCGGCTCGAAGCTGTCGACGAGCATCGCCGCGGTCTCCTCCATCTTCGGCGCATGGCTCAGCACGCCACCCGACGCGACGAGGAGATCGAGATGCATGTCGTCGACGATCGACTGCCCGCTCGCCGACTGGGAGAAGAGATCGCCGACCGTTCGCTGCTGCTGCACGCCCTTCAGCGTCGTCGCGAACTCCTTGTGCTGCGCGTAGGCAAGCCGCAGCGCCTCGCGCGCGACGGCCTGCTCGAAGACGAGCGCCTCCGCCGTCTGCGGGATCGTCGTCGGGCGGATCATCTTGTTCTTCACACGGTTTCGCAGCTCGCGCTCATCCATCGCCACGTGCACCCAGCGCAGGACGTTCTGCATGCCCGCTTCGGCGCAGACGTTCGAGATCGAGTAGCTCATCCCGAGGTTCGCGCTCACGGTGCGGTTGAACGTGCCACCAAACACGCTGAAGACGTCGGTGGTCGCGCCGCCGATGTCGACGCACACCGCGTTCAGCCGGTCGCGCTCGGCGATCCGCTGCAGGATGTCGCCGACGGCACCCGGCGTCGGCATGATCGGCGCGTCGCTCCACGCGATCAGCCGGTCGTAGCCGGGCGCGTGCGCCATCACGTGCTCGAGGAAGACGTCATGGATCCGGTCGCGCGCCGGGCCGAGGTTCTCTTCCTCGAGCGTCGGCCGGAGATTCTCGACAACCGAAAGGTCGAAGCCCTTCTCGCCCCGCTCGCCGAAGATCGCACGCACCTGCGGCGCGGCCTCCTTGTTTCCCGCGAAAATCACGGGGAGTTCGTACTCGCCACCGAAGCGCGGCCTCGGCTTCGCGGGGGCGATCTGCTCGGCGATCTGCACCACCTGCTGGATATTGCCGCCGTCGGTGCCGCCAGAAATGAGCACCATGTCGGGCCTCAACTCGCGAATCCGCTGGATGCGCTCGTAGGGCTTGCGCTTGTCGTTGGAAGCGATCGTGTCCATCACGATCGCACCCGCGCCGAGCGCCGCGCGCTTCGCGCTGGCGGCGGTCATCTGCGCGACCACGCCCGCGACCACCATCTGCAATCCGCCACCCGCCGACGACGTCGAGATGTAGATGTCGCAGCCCTCGGGGTCGTCGGGGCCCTTGCGGCGGATGATCGTGCCGTCGTCGGCGATGAAGCGCCGTCCGGCAAGCTCGCCGATCTCGGTGAGCGCGTTCGAGACGCCGATCGTGACGTCCGCGAAGGGCTCCTCGACGGTCGTGGGCGCCTCCGCCCGCTGCGTCTGGCGCCAGGATGCGCCGATCTTCTCGATGAGAATCGCCTTGGTCGTGGTCGATCCGCAGTCTGTCGCGAGGATGTAGCGCAGCTTCGTGAGGTCGATGGCTGGCTTCGCGGCGTGGCCGTGCGAGGTCATGATCGCGCAGCGTAGCGGAAGCGACGAAGGGCGAGGCGGATGCGACGGCGTGCGCCGTCGACGGCCGACATCGTCCGATCCGGGGATTGGATCCCCGGGCACCCGACCAAACGACTCCAACGACTCGAACGGCTCGAACGGCTCGAACGGCTCGGTGTCGAAAACCACCGGCGGGCCGCCCCGGGCTGAAAACTGCGGGACGCCAACCAGCGCGAGAGCGGCGAGATCGCGCTCGAACGCTCAGATACCGCGCTCCCTCAAGGCTTCGAGGCGCGCATCGCCGGGGTCACCACACAGCGGAAGCCAAGATGCTCCATCGCCGAGTCGGGCGTCGACGCCATCCGCGCGCTCGGGCGGTAGCTCGCGCAGTAGCTGTCGTTGCAAAGGAAGCTCCCGCCGCGATGAACACGCGACACCGGCGCGTGCGGGTTACGCGGGTCATGCGTCTTTCGCGGGCCTGTCGGGTTTGCGGTCACTGCGCCCGGGGCTAGCCCGGCCACTCGCTCCTCGTACGCCCGTTCGCTGTAGAGATCGAGGCACCACTCCCACACGTTGCCTGCCATGTCATGGAGCCCGTAGCCGTTCGCGGGGTACGTGCGCACCGGCGCCGACTTCACGAAGCCGTCGAACGCCAGGTTCCGCCACGGGAAATCCCCCTGCCAGATGTTGCAGCGCCACGCCTTTCCGGCGCCCGGATCAACCGGCTCATCGCCCCATTCGTTCACGCGCCCGTCAAGCCCGCCGCGCGCAGCAAACTCCCATTCGGCCTCGGTGGGCAGACGCTTCCCGGCCCACTTGCAGTAGGCGATCGCGTCGTCGAAGGCGACGTGTACGACAGGGTGGTTGTCCTTTCCCTCGATCGAACTGCCGGGGCCTTGCGGATGCCGCCAGCACGCACCGGGCGTCCAGCGCCACCACTGCGCAAAATCCGACTGGTCGACCGCGCCCTCCGTCTGATGAAAGACGAGCGACCCGGGCACGAGCATCTCGTCGGGCGGCTTCGGTGTCCCGGGCGCCACCTGCTTCTTCAGTTCTTCCCACTCGATGGGGCGCTCAGCGATCGTCTTGTAGCCCGTCGCCTCGACGAACTTGCGGAACTCCGCGTTCGTCACCTCGGTCGCGTCCATCCAGAAACCGTGAACGCGCACCCGGTGCACCGGGCTCTCGTCGGGCCGCGCGAGCGGGTCGGTCGAGCCCATCGAATACTCGCCGCCGGGGATCCACACCATGCCGGTCGGAGGCGGCGCTTTCGCCGAGTCCGATGCAGAAACCGCTTCCGGCGAGGCGACAGGCGCGCGTGCGGGTGCAGGGGCAGGCGCAGGCGCGGGCGCGGGCGGCGTCTCTGCCGCCTGTGCGAAGACGACCGACGCGGCGATGAGGGAAACAAACGGCAGCAAGGTCATCAAGTGTACGTCGAACGCACGGTACGCTTCTTCCATGCGGGAATTCCTCCGAAACGCCTTCGCACTCGACGACGGAAAGCCCTGCGAACCGTCGCCCGAGCAGCGCGCCGTGCTCGAGCGCGTCGCCGACGAAGTCGCCCGCCGACGCATGACGACCACCGCCATCGCGTTTCTCGAGATGTCCCGGCCACTGCACGGCGTCGGAGCCGCCACCATCCACTTCCTCACGCCGATCGCGTCGTGCCTCGCAAATCCACTCGCGCTGAAGCACTTCGCCGAGTTCCTTGAGAAGCGCGGCTCGATCGACCTCCTCGCCTCCATGCTCGAAGAAGCGGAAAAGCGCGTCGACCGCGGATGCTGCGAGAGCGACGCGGGCGCGGGCGACGGCGAGAACGGCGCGAAGACGCCGTAACTCTCCCCTTCCGCGGCGCGACCTGCCACAACGGCGATCCACGGCGCCCGTCCATCTGCCCAGCTCCCTCGCCCACTCGCCACGCGCGTCCGCTACGCTTTCCGCCCCGTGCTCGCACTCCGCGACATCCGCCGCCGCTTCGGCCAGACGATCGCCGTCGACGGGCTCACGCTCGAAGTCCGCGCGGGCGAGGTCTTCGGACTTCTCGGCCCGAATGGCGCGGGTAAATCGACCACGATCGCGATCGCGACGGGCCTGCTCCTCCCCGATTCGGGCTCGGTCGACCTCCTTGGCATGGGTTCGCCATCCGACCCGAAGGTGCGCATGCATCTCGGGCTCGCGCCGCAGGAAATCACGCTCTACGCCGAACTCACCGCGCGCGAGAATCTCCGCTTCTTCGCCGATCTCTACGGCGTCGCCAACGCGCGCGCCCGTGTGGACGAGCTGCTCGCGCTTGTCGAACTCGACACACGCGCGCACGACCGCGTATCGACATTTTCGGGCGGCATGAAGCGTCGGCTGAATCTTGCCGCCGCGCTTGTCCATGACCCGAAGCTTGTGCTTCTCGACGAACCAACCGCCGGCGTCGACCCGCAGTCGCGCAACCGCATCCTCGAACTCGTGCGTCGCCTCGCGAGTGAAGGGAAGACCGTCGTCTACACCACGCACTACATGGAGGAGGCCGCGAAGATCTGCGATCGGGTCGGGATCGTCGATCACGGACGTCTGCTCGACGCAGGCACGGTGGCCGAGCTGGTCGCGCGACACGGCGGGCAGTCGGCGGTCACCGTCGAACGCGACGGCGTCGAGCAGCGCATCCTCACCGCCGATCCCGTCGCGGAGGTCGCGCGGCAGTTCACGCTTGCCGACGGCGGCGCGGATGGAGCCGTTGGCCCCGTCACCGGCGTGCGCATCGAGCGGCCCGACCTCGAGACGGTCTTCCTCGCGCTCACCGGAAGGAGTCTGCGCGAATGAGGGCGATCGCAGCCATCGCGCGCAAGGACCTGCGTCTCCTCTTCCGCGACAAGGGCGACGTGTTCTTCACGTTCGTCTTCCCGGTTGTCATCGCGATTCTCTTCGGATTCGTCTTCGGCGGCGGCAGCGGTGGCGGCGGAACAATCGACCTCGCGGTCGTGCGCGAAAGCGATTCGACGCTTGCGCGCGGCCTCGCGGATGATCTTGCGAAGGATCCGTCGTTCACGACCACGTCGTTCGAGACGCGCGAGGCTGCGGCCGACGCCGTGCGCGCCGGGAAGGCGACTGCCGCGGTGATCCTGCCGAAGTCGCTCGATGCGGGCCTCGAGGGGCTCTTCGCCGGGCAAGGCATCGCGATCGATGCGGTGGTCGATCCCTCGCGCCGCGCCGAAGCGGGCCTGATCCAGGGCAAGCTCAACGAACTCGCGTTCCGGCAGTTCCCGAAGCTCTTCTCGAACAGCACCGAGATGAAGCGCGCGTACTCGGCCGCGCGCGATTCGATCGCGAACGCACGCGGGCTCTCGCCCACGCAGAAACTCCTCGGCGCCGGCATGATCACGGCGGCCGAGAGCTTCTCCTCGTCGATCGGCGGTGAACCCACCGCCGACACCGGCGCGGCTCCCGCTTCCGACGGCGCGTTCTTCGCACCGATCGC
>Ga0315906_10002329_pt1 | contig 26716 bp, 16 predicted proteins | sample LakEriMetagenome_4_FD_203526 | JGI IMG/M metagenome (GOLD analysis project Ga0315906, IMG submission 203526) | Freshwater fungal communities from buoy surface, Lake Erie, Ohio, United States - Buoy 2 MA122 | ecosystem: Environmental > Aquatic > Freshwater > Lake > Lake biofilm | place: USA...
GTATCTTGACGCCATCAAGGGTGTATATGAAGGAACGCGATTAGCGCAACAGGAACTATACGGCGAGATGCTCTCGGACGTAGAGGGAGCGTTGTGGACACCAGATCTTATTGACCGTTCAAGAGAAACTACGTTGCCAATGGGAACACCGTTGCGCGTTGTCGCAGTTGACCCTTCGGTTGCAGAGAATCCTCGAGACGAGTGCGGTATCATTGTTTGCGCATCAACTGGCGAGCGCGATTTGTACAAGCGTAACTCCTGGGTACTCGAGGACGCAACTGTTCATGGATCTCCTGACGTGTGGGCAAACAAGGTTGTGCAGATGGCACGCAAGTGGGGTTGCCCTGTAGTTGCTGAGGTTAACCAAGGCGGTGCGCTCGTTCGCAATGCTATTAACACGATTGATCCAAGTATTAAGGTACTTGAGGTTCATTCCAAGCACGGCAAGGCTCTACGCGCAGAACCAATTACGCTCGCGTATGAACAAGGTCGTGTTCACCACGTAGGCTATCTTGCAGATCTTGAAAGCCAGATGATCTCGTGGATTCCTGGTGAAGGTAAGTCTCCAGACCGCGTTGACGCCTTGGTCCACGCATTAACTGCGCTCCTTATTAAACCTCCTGCTGGTTTCGTTGGTGGAAAGATCACCGCGCGCTCACTTGCGCATCGTAAGCTTCCAAACAACCGAACAGGCGGTGTTTTTAAAGTTCGCTAGTGTACACTACATGTTATCGTGTACCTTATGGAAGAGAAGCGCCGTCCTGCTCGTAAGCAGGCACTACCGGAGTCTGAGGCCGAGCTTCTTTCTACCTTATTTGATAAGGAGTTCTACACCCGAGTAAGACAACTCTTTGAGGCAGGTTGGTCTCTTCAAAGCATTGGTAACGCGTGTAATCCTGTTCGTCGTAGATCTACCGTTAAGTTTTGGGTCGCACGTAATCATGAACATTCTCCTATATCTTCTCCTATTCCAACCCCTAAGCTTAAGACAGGACCTCGCGGTTATGTATCACGACGTCCAGTCTCTCCGGGAATTAGTGGAGCAGATCGCACTCGTATCGAGCAGTTGTCTCCGCTGGCTCGTCGTTATCGTTCTAAGATGACACCTAATTCTCCACAAGCACTTGCCAACGATGAGCTTACAATTATCTGTACTCGTCTTTACGAGTCAAATGTTCCAGTTCGCGAACTTGCCGAGGTGGCAGGTGTTACATATCGCGCAATGGCAAGAAGGTTAGGTAAATGAAAATAATGAATGATGTGTTTCCTGCCTTTGTTGGAGTTGCCCAGGCTGGTCTCGTTAATACGGTTCAAGAGCTTTCATCTGCGCCGATCACCGCAGGTGCCTATCAGGTAACAAAGACACGTATCGTTGTCACCGATGAGGCGGTTATCGTTGCCGTAGATGGTCAAGATGGTCCGATGATTGTTTTTCGTGAACGGTACACCGAACATCACAAATCAGATAGTAGGACCGAGGACTCATACATAGTCACCGAAACAGGCAAGATGCTTGCCTACAAGAAGGACGAGAACTGCGGTTGTGGTTCACGTTTGCGCTCGTGGAATCCGTATCGCCACGTGTATTCAAGTCAGGATCCAACCGAATGAAAGGAATAACCTATGGAAATCGCGTTTGGTAACTTCGTTATACTAGCGCTTGCAGTCTACCGTGCTAGCCGTCTTATCATCGAGGACACAGTCCTTGACAAGTTCCGTAAGAAGGTCTGGAAGAAGTTTAAGCCAGCCGACGGAGGTATTGGGTATCTACTCACCTGTTATTGGTGTGTGTCATTTTGGATCTCATCACTAGTTATACTTGCCTATATTATAGTACCTATACCAACGACTGCCGTATGCGCTGTTTTTGCGCTATCAGCAGCCGCAGGAGTTATAACCGCATGGTTGGAAAAGTAATGTCCAACTATTCCGTTAATCAGGACAAGGAGTAGCAGGTGGCAGTATTTAGTCGCGAACCCGATAAGAATCGTGCGGGGCGTCGTAGATCAGCAGCAGCTGTCCGTCGTGCTATTAACTCTCCTTCTCTGTCTCTTAGCTCTATTGCAAACGTTCCAGGTTTTGCTACACCAGTCCCATACTCATATCCTCGTGGCCTTACTGCTGCCGCAGCGCAGATTCGTCTAAACGATAAGGGCGAGGCCGAGCAATTTCGTTCACGTCGTCTTGCAGGAGCAAACTCCTGGCAGACTGAGGCGTGGGAATACTATGACGCCATCGGTGAAATTAAATACGCATTTAGTCTTGTTGGATCTGTAATATCTCGTATTCGTCTTTATGCCGCGGTGATTGATAATCCTGCCGAGCCACCATTTCCAGTTCGCAACAGTGACCTATTAGATAAGCGTCTTGCCTCTGCCGCAGAGCGCGCAATTGTTCGTCTTGACTCCGCATACGGCGGACAGGCTGGACTTCTTCGTGATGCAGCGTTAAACCTAGCAGTTTCCGGTGAGTGTTACCTAGTCCAAATTCCAGAGCGCCGTGGACAAGGACTTCCAGAGACTTGGGATATTCGTTCAGTTGATGAAGTTCAGGTTGACCAAAAGGGTGCATACACAATTATTCCTCGTCGTGAGGCTTCAACACTTACTGGACAAAAAAATGCTGGTCAACTTATTTTGCCAAAGAACGCTTTCGTTGGTCGTATCTGGAGAGCGCACCCACGATATTCCGACGAGGCTGATTCAAGCCTACGCGGTTTGTTAGATCTTTGTGCAGAGCTACTTCTCCTCAACAGAACGTTCCGTGCTACTGCACGCTCACGCCTAAACGCTGGTGCGTTGTACTTACCTGACGGTCTTTCTGTTGCCGGTTCACCAGACCCAGATTATCCATATGATGATGATGACGCAACTAATCAAGACTTTAGTCCTGAGGAAGCAGCGGACGAGTTTGAAGATCAGTTGATGGATGCGATGACGACTCCGATTCGTGACGAGGACTCTGCGTCTGCAGTTGTTCCTCTTATCATTCGCGGTCCTGCTGAGCTTGGTGACAAGATTAAGCAATTCAAGTTTGAACGTTCATTTGACCCTGCACTTGCGCAACGTGCAGATCGCGTTCTTGAAAGAATCCTACAAGGTCTAGATGTACCAAAGGATATTGTTACAGGCCTTGCAAACGTAAAATACTCAAACGCTCTTCAAATTGATGAGTCTCTATACAAAGCACATATCGAACCGTTAATGCTTCTCATTGCAGACGCAATTACAGTTGTTTATCTGCGTCCTTACCTGATTGCAAATGGGTTCGACCCAGCTCAGGTAGAACGCATCTGCGTATGGTATGACCCATCACAGGTAGCTACGCGCAATGACCGCGCGGCTGACGCAGATGCTGGATTTGACAGGGGAGTAATTTCCGGAGATGCGTGGCGTAGATCGCACGGATTCACAGAGCAGGATGCACCAACGCCAACAGAAGTTGCACTACGTCTTCTTAAGGAGAAGGGCGCAATCACGCCAGAGCTTACAGAGGCAATGCTTGGAGCCGTTGCTCCTGACGTAATGAAGGCAACACGTCTTGCATCACAGGCACAATCACTTGCACCAATTCCGCCAGAGGTTGAACGACTTCTTAAGGGACCACAGTCTACAGAACCAGTAGCTGACGAGGCTGCACCAGAAACTCCAGAGACGCCAACAGAGACAACAGAGCCAACACCGACAACAGAGGTTTAACAATGTCAATTGAGCCAGTTGATCTTTTAGACTCTTACGAGCCAGTAACCGCTGCGGGCGAAGGTCCGTGCTGGGATGGTTACAAACAAGTTGGAATGAAGAAGGGTAAGAACGGAAACATGGTTCCTAACTGTGTTCCTAAAGACTCGTCTGATTCAACAGAAACAGAGTTTGCAAATCCTCGTGCTCCTAAAAAAGATCGCATCTACGGCTCAAAGAAAAATAAAAAAGGATCTGCGTCTGGCGGAAAGAAAATCGTGTTTAGCGCTCGAACAGAGGCAACGCTTCGTGAGAAGGTTAAGAAGCATAATGAAAAAGCGCCTGAAGGGCGTAAGGCAACACTTGGAATGTTAAAGGCGGTGTATCGCCGCGGCGCAGGTGCATTCTCAAGCTCGCACCGTGCAGGCATGACAAGAGATGGCTGGGCGTTTGCTCGCGTAAATGCATTTCTACGTCTATTAAAAAGTGGACGTCCCGCAAATCCAAACTACAAACAGGACAATGATCTTTTACCAGCAAAGCATCCACGTTCAAGTAAAGGTGATGCTTCTGTGATTGCATCACTATACGCAAATCAAGAACTATATATTTCACTTAAGGACGAAGAAGAGTATCACTCACCAGAACATGCAATCTTAGCTATGGCAGAACTTTCTGGAGAAGGATACGAAATTATCCCTGCCTTACGAGCAGCTTGGCTTCGTGGCGTTCGTGAGAACGAGTCGCCGTTTGACCGTGCAGCAGTTCTAGCGTCTGCTTTATATGATTCTAAAGACGCCGATCTTTTACCAACTAAGGAGTCACCTCAAAGTGTATGAGCTAATTAACGATATTCTTACACGGAGAGAGAACACCGTAGTTGTAAAACCAAAGTTCCGTGGAGCAAAAAAGACACTTCGCCAATCTGTACTTGAATTAGCTGCCACTGAAAATAAAAAGGTAACTGCTGAGCGTCGTGTTTCTACTCAGTCAGTTTTAGCCGTTGCTGAGCGCTCACTAAGTAAGACAGCTCATCTTGACGACAAAACTCGTAAGTTTATCGCGTATAAGGAAGTTTCATCTTTTATTAGCCTAGCGCAAACTGGAGAACTTCCATCAGGCTCAAAAATATCCTGCTTTGACCTTCTACCAGTAGGTCACCCTAACTCTACGTCACGTAATGCAATGACCGCGTCTGCACTACGTCACGCTCGTTCTCGCTGGATTGCAGCTGATCCACGTATCGATGATGAGGCAAGAGAGATCGTTGCGGCAGCGTATTTTTATGATAAGGATTCTGTAGAGTACGCACATGCAATTACCTCATTGCAGGTTCTTATCGCTGGTGGTGTTCCTCGTGAGGTTTATTTAACAGCACTCACCGCTGCATTTAGTTTTGGTGACGGTAACTCTTCAGCTGCTCGCCGTCTGCGCGCAAATCTACAGTGGCGTGACCGTTTAGGCCGCTGGATTGAAATGGGTCGCGGTATTGGTTTTAAGATTAACATCGGCGGGAACAACGTTCCGATCAATGGAAAGTTTGTTGGCGTTGATGGTAATCGCGGACTTGTTCAGGTTAAGGGTGATCCAAATCTCCCAGATGGTATCTATCCTGTTGAATCAAGTAACGCTCAGGAATACAAGGCGCTTCTACCAGACAGCGTAGCTGGAAAACTTAAGGGTAAGCTTTCTTCTATTCTTGAAAAAAGAGCGCAGATCTTCTCTAAGGAAGACATGATTAAGATGCGTATGGACGCACCTGCCGGTTGGAAAAAGAATGAGGACGGATCATTTGGTTCTGACGACGATTACATCGTAGAAGAGTCTGACGGAAAACTCGCGCTGTTCCGTAAGGACAAGAACGGTGACAAGGGCACACAGGTTGGTGAGCCAGTTGATGACTGGGCACAGATCCAAGATCTTGCAAACGCTGATGAAGAAGATTACGACAAGTTTAAGCGCATTATGTCTTCTCCAAGCAATAAGGATGTTCTTCCAGGTTCTGAGGAAGATCCTTACGATAAGCTTAATCCTTCTGCAAAGGCTGTGCTAGAAGAGCAGAAAGCTAAGAAGGCAAAAGATAAAGCGTTCTTTGAAGAAAAGAAAAAGAAGTACAACGAGGACGTTGATAAGTTTGAAGAGATGTTTGAGCAAGGAAAGGATATTGAAGGACGTGACATTCCTGAAGGCTGGGAACTTGGAATTAGCAAGTACTCGACTGATGGCGCCCCTGAGATTAGAACGTTCCAAAAGTTAGTACCAAGTGCAGACGGAAAGAATCAAGTTCAGGTAATTGCAGAAATTGATGACAAAGGCAAGATTAAGTTTGGACACCGCGCTAATTGGTTTAATAAGGACGAACAAGGATTTGAAGGATACGACACCTGGGAAGAAGTTGAGGCGCGTATTCCTGATGTTGTTAAGTGGGTTGGAGACTCAAAGAGTCTACAACACGACCCGGCCGATCCTTGGTTTAAGGAAACCATCCCTGTTCCTCGCGCTGGAGATGATGAGCCCGTCGCAAAGATAGAAGCTAAAGATATCGGAGAATTTCCTGGTCCTGAAGACCAAGAAGGTCCTATCATCGTGCGTGATCTTCCTAAAAAAGAAGAGCCTGTAGCATCTAAGTTTACACCTTCTAAAAACGCGTGGAAACTTCAGAGTCCAGAAAAGTTTGAACCCGAAGGTCGCGTTGATGATGAGCAAAGTCCAGATTTTTCAGATGACCCAGAAGTTCTTGCAAACAAGTTTGGTGAAGATGCACTTGTTGACGCATTTATTCAAGCAATCGTTGGTAAAAAGGATTACGCGTTAGATCTTCTTGATGACAGCTCTTCTGAAGAAGAAGAAGAAGAAGTAGACGAAGACGGAAAGCCTATAAAGAAGCCAAAGAAGAAAGGACCTGGCGCTCCTAAAAAACAGCCTGAAAAGCCGATTGTTGGTCTTGGCGTTGGCGCTCTTGATTTTAAGGGTGGCGAAGAGTGGATTCCAGCAGAGGCAATCTATCTTGCACTAAAGAAGCAAGGATACGATGCTGATCTTCTTCTTGCACAACTGTATGACACAGGTTTAGGCGAAAGTAAGAATCAAGATCTTCTTAAGTCTCTTCGTAAGGAAGAAACTGTAGAGATGCAGACACCTCTACTTGACGCAATTGATCCTGATGATGCAGATGCTATTGCAAGAGCAAACGTTGATGTTGCACTCGCGGACTCTGGATCTGCAGTAGTTTCGCAGCTGCTAGAACTTAATAGAAGTGGTGAGCCAAACGCTAAGATCGTAGAACTTGCTGCTGCCATTAGAAATGCAAAAGGAGCTTCAGCAGGAAGCAAAGACGAGAAGATCTCAGAAGATCTTCAAAAACTGCTAGATGATTACATTGGAGGAGCACTTGACCCCGATGCGTCTCCTGAGGACAAACAAGCGTTTCAAGCGCTATGGGCAACAATCACTGCTCTTGATGAGGGAATCAGTGACGGTGTAGAGGAGACTAGACTTGCACTTGGCGTGTTTGACGCAATTAAAAAGTATAACGGATCTGCTGAGTGGCCAGAGGTGCAAGAGTTCTTTAAGAAAAATGGAAGCATAAACGATCTAATTAAGTCAAAGCAAGCCATAATTGATGGAAGAGAATCAATTGACAGCGACACCTCTTTTGCTGGTGCATTCTTTAGACTTATGGTTGAGTCATCTCGGTACAATCAAACATCTTTGTATCGAGGAATACAGGTGCCAAATGATAGTCCTCTTTTAGAGAAAATTAGAAATGGAGAAGTTCTAGCATTTGATGCTCGCTCGTTCTCAATGGATCAAAACTTAGCCAGAGTCTTTTCAGGTGGACTTAACAGCGTAAAAGACAAGACTGCTGTTGTATTTACAATCCGTCCTGAGAAAGGAAGATCTGTTGATTTAAGTAGACTATCTCCTTTTGAAGAGCAAGAGCATAGAGTCTTAGGTAACTTTAAGATCGTAAAAGTAAAAGAATCAAAGAACTCGGCTGGTAAGACAGTTCTTGAGGTTGAGATTGAGACACTGTCAAAGCGCGACGCAGTTCTTTCTGGACTAGACTCGGATTACGAGAATCTTTTAATGGAAACAAACGAGTCTCCAGAGATGCCAGAAGGTTACCACAAGATTGACCCTGCTCGCTATGAGTCAAGGGCAGATCAAGAATACCCAGAGAACTTTGAAGATAAGCCTAATGCAGTAGCACGTAGCTATCCACGCGAGAAACTAGCACCGGCGTTTAGAGCAGCAATTGAAGATGGCTCAGGTGAGGTTATTCTTAAGGTAGATGATGAAAAAGAAGTTACAGTTGCTGTAGAGCTTATTCGTGATGCCTTGCAGATTCAAGGTGTTGACACAAACGCGCTATTAGAAGATATTGCAAATGCAGATCCAGATGCAGAAGTCACTAATGAGGAAGCTGATGCTGTAGAAGAAAGCTCAGAGAATCCAGTAAATGCAATTGTTGAAGAAGCTAACACCGAGTATGACATGCAAAACTGGAAGAAGGTTGGTCCTCAACTTGGATCTAACGAAGGTGGTTTCTACGAGGACGCTGAAGGCAACCGTTACTACGTAAAGACTCCTAAGTCTGATCTTCACGCAGAGAATGAAGTTCTTGCTGCTGCGCTTTATAAGCTTCTTGGTGTTGATGCAGCTGATCTCGGTATCGCCAGTGCGGACGACGGTGTAAAGAAAACGTTCTCTCCAGACATCATTGGTTCAAAGCAAGATCTACAAGAAAAATTAAATGACCCAGAGTATCTTGCTAAGTTGCAAGAAGGCTTCGCAGTTGATGCATGGCTTGGAAACTGGGACGTTGCAGGTTTAGGATTTGATAACGTAATGTCCGATGGTGATGGCAACCCTGTCCGTGTAGACCCAGGTGGAGCGCTTTTATTCCGCGCTATGGGTAAACCTAAGGGTTCTTTATTTGGCAATGATGTCAATGAACTAGATACCTTACGTGATCCTAATATGAATCCGCAGTCTGCTGCGATATTTGGTTCAATGACTGATGAACAACAAAAGGAATCAGCGCGCAAGCTTCTTAACATATCAAACGATGATATTGACTCAATGGTTGATGGAATTGTTTCTAACCCAGAAGCTGCACAGGAAATTAAGGATAAGTTAAAGGCTCGTCGTAAGTTTATTCTTGACCGCTACGATCTACTCAGTGAAGATTCATCTACCTTAATTGAAAATGTAGACGTTGAAGATGAGAACGATAAAGATCCAGAGGCTGTCTCAACTCCTGAAGGCAAGAGCAAGGAAATTGACAGTCGTCTTGACACTGCTCGCAGCTGGGCTGAAGAGTATGCGCTTGATGAGAATATGCTTGCATCAGCTCGTAAGAAGTTTCAAGCTGTAGCAGATCAAATTGACAAGGTACTTGTTGACTGGCGCAATGGCGAGATCTCTGATGAAGAACTTCCAGGTGTATTAGACGAGTTACGTGATCTTGCAGACTTTGGTAAGATTGGTGATGATACAGAGCTGTTAAACAACATCGATGACCTAGATGAACAACTTATGAATCTTAAGGAATACATCGAGGAAGAAAACAAGAAGAACGCGCCAGACAAAGTTGAAGTAGAAGAACCTGCTAAGTCTGCAGATCCTGTACCGACAGAGTCTGTAACTAATCCTTATAAAGATAAAAATGGAACACCTATTGAGCCTGGTGCAAAACTTCGCTATGAAAAGAAGGGTGTTGTTCTTGAAGGAGTATTTGTAAAATACGACAAGAGTGTTCAGTATGTCCAGGTAAAGTTCCCAGACGAAAAGAAAGCTCGTGCGATGAGCACAAAGTATCTTACAGTTATTACTGACGGTGACGACGGTGGTGGTGGCGAAAGCCCAAAAGCCCCTGAGCCTTCACCGGCTCCAACTTCGGCTCCGGACCCAACTCCAACGCCTTCTGTAGAGCCTGATGCTGATGATTTAGTTGATGAAAAGAAAGAACCTAAACAAGATGACATTGGACAGTTCGATACTACTGCCAAACTAACAGAAGATGGCAAAAAGGTTCGTGTATCTTTTGTCGTTGATGGAAATCGTCCTTTCAACCCAAACAGTGACACTGGTCCTAATAGTTATGAAGAAGTTCTGCCTTATGCAGTTGACTCCAAGTTAGATGTTGATGGCGTTGATGAGGTTACGGTTGAAATTCCTCTTGAGAAGATGGACGAATTTCTAAAAACTTATCAATCTTTCTTTAATGAAAAACTAGTCCCTGAAGAGTTTTACGGTGACCTATATGAAAAGTCACCTAAGAAACTTCAAGCGCACTCACAGATGATTAAAGATCTGCTAGACCAGCAGGGAACTAAGATCTCTGATGAAAAAGCTAATCAGATTCGCGACGCTATAGATCAAGAAGGTCTTGTTGATTGGTCTGAGGCAGATGACGCAGATATCATTTCAGCAATTACGGACATAGTTGCTCCAGGCATAGTTGATATTAGTGAAGAGATTGCAACAGGTGAAGCTAGCAAGGAAGAAAAGAAAGAAGAACCTAAACCTGAAGAATCAAAATCAGAAGAACCTGGGCCATTTTTTGACAAGGATCTTAATAAAGCAGCGCAGTTAGTTGCAAACCTTTATCAGTATGGAGGACTAAAATCTGAAGATCTTGTTGGTGTAAACCCGGAGCTAGGCGCCATTGCAGTAAATGTAGACGGTCAGATACTTGTATTTGATGGACCTAATGATAAGTACACTACTATAGAAGACGCTGATAAAGATTTTTATGCCGGAGGAGACGGAGCAGTCTTTGGTTGGAGAGAACCAACTACCGCAGAACAAGTAGACTTAAAAGGTAAAATTGAAACTGAGTCAACTCCATTTGACCAAGGCGAGCAAGAGATCCAGCAAGAGCTTGATGCAGATGTAGACTCAAGCACAGAAGATCTAGATGTTCCTGAAGGTCTATTGTCAGCTCCAGACGCTAATGGAAAAAATGTTTTTGCAGGCGTAAAGGTTGCTGATAAAGACGGAGTAATTGGAACTGTAATCGGAGTAAATAAGCAAAATTACGCAAGAGTAGATTTTGGAAACGGAACTGTTAAGTGGCGTTCAGTTAAAACATTGAAATCTACAGGAGAGCTTGATGAGAACTTCCAAGGATCTACAGTAAAGGTAAGCGGAGGTAAGTCTACCGGAGCAGGCGCGCCACCAGTTATCGTTGATAGTCCAGCAGACTGGAAACTATCAAACTTTGAAAATGTACCCGCACTTCCTGACGCAATCGCAAGAGTTTTAGACACAACTGACAAGAACGCCGGAATGCGCGGAGCTTCAGTTGCAGTGGATGCAGACTCCATTGAAGATCTTGATGTTCGTGTAATTCATGTTAAGGATGAGAATGGCGTTGATAACATTCAACTAAAGTTTAAGCTCACAAACTGGGCAGGAAAACAAAGAGTAGCTGAAATAGCTAAGATGACTCCTTCTGAGCAAGCAGAAAATGGAATTCAAGTTAGCCCGATGAAAATTCAAAGAATTGACGTCGACAAGGACGGTGTTGGACAAATCTCTAGCACAGAGACTGCCTACACTAACGGTGCAGGTAGAACTTACACAATTACCACTGAGGACGGAATTGTTATTAAGATTCATCGCGCAAACGCTGATGGTTCTGATACCTTTGGTAAAGGATATGGACAGAGCCCTGCCCGTGCGTTTCATAATACAGTTCAAATTCAAGCACCGGTTGATGCAACCGAGGACCAGATTGCAAATGCCTTAAAAATTGCTGGTGTCAGCGAGGTTCGTCCAGCTACACCGGCTGACTCAAAGATTCTTGTCGAGAATCGCCTGATGAGTATATTTGATGCAAAGACAGATGCAAACACAAACCCTAAAGGTGAAAAGAGAGCAGAAAGCTTAGCAAAGGTAAAGGACAAGTGGGGTCTAACTGTAGACGACGTTATTGTTACCACGGGTGCCTCTGGAAGAATAGAGTACCGTCTTTCTCCAGAAGGAGCAAAAAAGATCTGGGAGGCGACAGGAAAACCTGCAGTTATTAACCACAGTCTTCGTAATCCAGGGATTCTTTCCTACACCATGACGGAAGAGGAGAAGGACAAAGCAATGACCGATTGGATTGTTGGTCTTATTGACAATCCTCAAGGAGGTCTACTTTCAACGACAGCTCGATGGACAGAAGGCGTTGGCGTTCATGGCCAGTCAAGCGCAAGAGACATCGAGACCGGAGGAGCAGACTACGTATTTACTCGTCCTTCTAGCAATGACGGCAAGAAAAGATACGGGACTAGCGATTACGTACCTACCCTGTATTTTGATCCTTTAAAGTTGTATGAACGTCTAGACTTTTACGCAAACTACACTGATAAGTTTGGGGCACGTCAAAAGAACAAGGATGTTATCTCTGCGGCAAAGGTTGGAGCCTACGAGGTTATGTTCAAACATCGCCTTGCCTGGGAAGATCTTGACGTTATGGTAGTTTCTAAGAGAGTTCACACAGGAGTAATTGAGGGACTAAAGGCTCGAGGAATTACAACAATTGGTGGTCGTCCAATCGAGGAGGTTATCATTATTGAAACAGGAGAGACTAAGACATGATGAATAAGTTAAAGCTTACAGACGAGGCCGCGTGGAAGACAGACGAAGGCTTTCTAGCCGGACCAGCGGTTCTTGTTGCTAACACTGAAAACGGTTCAGCCATGCTTAAGCCTATCTATGGACTTCACATCGAAGAGCTTGACGGTAGCCCACATGTTGGAGCAGCTACCATTGAAGGTATACGCTACTACCCTCTTGTTCGCGCGGAGGATGTTCGCGTAAGTGCAATTAGAGGAGACATAACATTCTCAAGTTACGGTACTATTTATACGGTAAGGGCATTTCAAGATATTGATGGTAGATGGGCTTCTCGTCTAAAAACCGTCGTTCCTGCTGAGGCGTTAGAGGAGATATACATGGCAGAGGTAAAGTTGGCGTTTACTCCGAACGCTCCTGCTCTTGATGACAGTTTATATGCGGCAATTGACAGTGAGTCAGACGAGGTTAAATATCTTGTGTATTCATCTGAGGCTGGAATGTACACCCGCTCAAATCGTGGCTGGTTTAAGTTGCCGGTTGATGACGAGTCACTTGATGGCCTAGAGGTTCACGAGGTAACTCCTAAGTTTACTAAGATATTTGATATGGCAGAAGGAAATGAGGAAATTCTTACCTCAAAGGACACTGCCCAATACGCAGGCGAGGAGTCAGAGCCGATTACCGCGGCAGCTGAGTCAAACCCAGATTGCCCACCAGCAACACAGGACATCAAAGTTAATCTTGAAAATCGTGAATACGCGATTAAAAATGCTGGATACGGCCCATTGAATCCAAACGAACCAAATGATGAGTTTTGGGAAGAAAAAGGAAAGCGCTGGGGCGTTGACGCTGATGAGGCACGAAAGAGTACATGTGCCAACTGTGTAATGTTTATTCGTACACCAAGCATGCTTGACTGTATTTCATCTGGAATTCAGCAAGGCGGATCCTCTAGTGATGATGCCTGGGACGCAGTTGATACTGCAGAACTTGGTTACTGCGAGGCTTTAGATTTTAAGTGTGCTGCTTCTCGTACTTGTAGCGCGTGGGTAGTCGGCGGACCCATTACGGAGGAAGAATAAAAGTGGTAAACGTACTCGGAGTTAGAGACTCACTAGTTCTATTTCAAAGTGGAGACAGTGGAGTTGTAATTGACAAGGACGTTAATCTTGTCGTTGAGACTGGTGACGCTGAGGCATTGTTTGCCTCAAGTAGCTGGAATCCTAACTCTGAAGAGATTTCACAGTCAATGTTTGATCTTGCGCACGGCGCACTTGCAAATTTAGAAATTAAGGTAATTGTTGCATCAGGTCGTCTCTACACAATTCCTCGTGGAGTACAAGTTGAAGCAAAGAAGGCGCTTGAATGGCGCAAGGAACATAAGAGAGGAGGGACACCCGTTGGCCTCAACACCGCGCGCACTCTTTCTAAGGGAGGGCAAATTGGAATCGAAAAAGTTAGGCATATTGCGAAGTATTTTCCGCGCCATGAGATTGATAAGAAGGCGGAAGGGTGGCAACCAGGTGAGAAGGGCTTTCCTTCTCGCGGGCGTATTGCGTGGGCTCTCTGGGGCGGGGATGCTGGATGGCGATGGGCGCAAGCAATCGTCGAAAGAGAAAACAAAAAATCTTTAACTGCTGATGGCTATGGTCTTCCTGGATATGAACAAGACCCTAACGAATATGAGGCTCCTCGTCTTTACACATCAGATTTAGACGCGTTTAAAGAAGCAATGGAAAAACCAGAAATTGTTTCTCCAGAATTTATTGCCCGCGTAAGACTTGATGGATCTGGCATTGACCGTCTTTACAAGATTGATCTTGATGGAAGCGTTTTTGTTTGGGATGGATCTGGCTGGGACACATTAGGACTTTATGGTGCAGATATTTACGCATATGACAACGCACTTGATGATAATGAAGATATTTACGTTGAAAAATCTCACGTTGTAATTGATCCTGATTCTGCAATAATCATAGCTGCACGACTACAACTAAATCCTGACCGTTGCGTAATGGTAGAGGACATTGACTACGATGAGGCTCAACTTGCTGCCCGCGCAATGAACGAGGTTGACTGGGAGTACGTTGATAGCGCAATGACTGCTGCTGGAGAACAGTCTACAGCACCAGTAACTGATGGAGAGTATTCTCCAGAGGAACGCTCAAAGAATGCAGCTCGCCAAGTTCGCGATGCATCAGGCCGCTTTGCTTCACAAGGCTCTCGCGTTGTTGTTGGTGGTGACGTGCAAAATGGTGTTGGTACTATTCGTGCGATTAACCCTGAGTCAAGCACGGTAAAGGTTCAATTTGACAACGGAACAATGGCAGACGTTCCAGCAGCAAGCACTGAGAAGGTTGACAAGTACATTGGTGCAATCTCAAGAGAGACTATAGAAACTCCAGGATTTGATACTACGGGAATACTTGCTCAACCACGTACTCCAATTGACCGTCCAGATGTTCAGATTCCTGGAACTCTTCCAGCACTTCGCCCAAGTGATATGTCTGAGATTGTTAACAATTGGCCAGCGTGGGTTAAATCGCAAAGAGATCAATTTAAGGGTGCGGATTCTGCTACTCCAACTTCAGCTCCAGCACCATCGTCTAATCTAAAGACTTCTCCAACAGGTACACCACCTTCTGTGCCTACAAGCCCAGGTGGTTCTCCAATCTCTTCACAGGCTAAACCTGACCGCGCGGAAACTCGCTGGTATGACGAATCAAAGATTCCTGATGATAGAACTGACAAGATGAAGGACTTGATGAAGACAACTGGCGATAAACTTACGCTAGATGCCTATGATCATCCTTTATTAAAGAACTTCTTAAACAAGACGGTAAAAACAAAGTCTGGAGAAACGTTAAAGCCAAATCAGCTTTGGTATCAGCCTATCGCGCCAGCAGTTAGAGGCGCGGCAGCAGCAGAAGAATTAACACCAGATAACTCTGACGTTCAACCTCTATTTATGGCACTTGTATCTCCAGATGATCCTCGTGCGGTTATGGATTTAGTTGCTCTTGTCCCAGCAAACTCAAAATCAACTCTTCCAATGACATACAAAAGAGCTGAAGGCAAGTGGGTTCGTGATGAGGGAATTCTAGGAGATCTAAACTCAGCAACTCCTCCTCCAGTGGTCCCTCTCGACAGTGCTACTCTTCAAGATGTGCTAAAGCAAATTGACACCAACACTGTTACTGCATCCGTCGTTGTGTCTGAGACATTAGATCACATTCTTACAGTCTTATGGGGACCAACACTTGTTGCTGCTGGCGGACTTGACCGTAACCGTGGAAACGCTGAAAAGCTTCGTCGCTATTGGACAGTTGGTAAGGGCGGTCTAAAGATTCGTTGGAATACTGGCGGAGACTGGACCCGTTGTGTTCGTCAGCTATCTAAGTATCTTGGACCTCGTGCAAAAGGATATTGTTCTCTTCGTCATAAGGAGATGACCGGAATGTGGACAGGTGATAAAAAACATCGTCAGCTTTATGGACGTAAAGGCCGTGGACGTAATGCATTTAGCAATGATGTTATTGCAACGTCTGAGGAGATTATCGAGAGAGCCGCGTTAAATGCTCGCGCAAGAGACGCGCGTGTCCGTATGGGACTAGTCGCGTCTATTGAAGGATACAAGGGATCAGCTTTTAAGATGCCTCTTGTTATTCCTGAAGAGATCGAGTCTGGTGACGGTCGTAAGTTCCGTAAAAACGCAATTGATATGCGCGAACTACCGCTTCCTTTAATGTGGCAGATTAAGACTGGTGAAGGTCACATGGGATCAGTTGTAGTTGGTCGCATTGATCAAATGGAAAGAACTGACCAAGGCATTGGAAATGCCTATGGAGTATTTGATACTGGTGAATATGGCAAGGAAGCAGAACGTCTTGTTCGCGAAGGTTTTATCCGTGGAATTTCAGCTGACATGGATATGTTTGAAGCCAAGGAAGAAAAAATAGAAGCTGGAGACGATACAGAAGGCAAGGTAGGTAATGGTAAGATTGACATTACTAAAGCACGAGTTATGGGAGTTACTATCGTGCCTAAGCCTGCGTTCCAAGAATGCAAGATTTTCCTCGTTGAGGAAGAAAAAGAGATACAGGAGGATAACGTGATTCCTGACGGAGTCTATGTGGAAGATGTGGATCCGACAGAAGCAGCGTCGCTAGTCGCATGCGGCTTTGTCGCTGGCGCGATCCCGGTTGTTCCACCTAAAAGCTGGTTTGACAATCAGCAACTTAATAAGCCAACGCCACTTACGGTGACAGACGAAGGCCAAGTGTATGGTCACATTGCTGCATGGCATGTAGATCACATTGGACTAGCGTATGGAACTAAGCCACCTCGCTCAAAGAGCAAGTACGCCTACTTCCACACAGGAGTGGTTCGTACCGATGATGGAACAGATGTTCCTGTCGGCCAACTAACATTAGCAGGTGGACATGCTTCACTCGAGGCTAGCGCTCACGAGGCTGCTCGTCACTATGACGATACCGCCTCTGCGATTGCAGATGTTCACGCAGGTGAAGATGCCTACGGTATCTGGGTAGCTGGATCAATTCGTCCAGGCGCTACTCCAGAACAAATTCGTGCTCTTCGTGCATCAGCACCTTCTGGTGACTGGCGTCCAATTAAGAACAGCCTTGAGCTTGTTGCCGTATGTCAGGTAAACGTTCCAGGGTTCCCAATTGCTCGTGCCCGTGTTGCATCAGGCCAGGTTATGGCACTTGTTGCCGCTGGCGCAAGTACATTAGCTAAGCTAAAGAGTGACCCTGTGTCAGAACTTGCTGCTCGTGTACAAAAACTGGAGCAGTTAGAACTAGTAGAACTTTCAGCAAAAGCTGATGGTGCTCGCGAGCGTTTTGCCGATATTCGTGCAGCCCGTAGGGCAGAACTTCAAGCACAGATCGCCGAGCTTTCTTCTCGCGTTCTTCCAACGGAAGATTATGAAGACGGATTTGGTTACATCTCCCGTGAGACTCGCCAAAAGCTTGCCAAGGAAGGTAAGGCTCTACCGGACGGTTCTTATCCAATCACAAACGTAGATAGCCTAAAGGATTCCATCCAGGCCTATGGACGTGGCAAGCCTTCAAAGCGTGCGGCGATTCGTCGTCACATCATGAAGCGTGCTCGCGTTCTTGACCGTGCGGACCTTATTCCTGAAAAATGGAAGGCAATGTCCTCAGAGGAGATTAGCTTTGCAGTAGAAGGTCTTCGTTCACGTATTCCTGCAACTACAGCCTCAGCAGAGGAAACAACCGACTTGGGAAAAGCATTAGCGGTTGAGACTGCCGAGCCAGAGGCTAAATACGTCTCTGGCAAGACTCAACCGCGTGATTCTAAAGGAAAGTTTCGTCAAGTTCTAGCCCGTATTAAGCAGGACCTTGGAGAGTCTGGTCTACAGGACGTTGTAGAAAAGATCGCCGAGACTGAGGGACTAGAAAATGCTGGTAACTACGTTGAGGCTGCTCGTTCTGCGACGGATCTCATTGGAATTATTGACCGCATTGACTCAAGGGCTCTTAATCCAGAGGCCCTAACAAACGTGCGCGAGAGTGCACGCGCTCTTGGCGAGACAATCGCCAACCTACCTTTACCTTTTGGAGCGGAAGCAACAAAGGTAAGATTTAGCGATCTACCTCCTGCCCTACGTGATCTTGTCGATGACATGATTACAAGGGTTGAAGACAAGATCGGTAAAAAAGACGCGGACGTCGCTACCGAAGGACTACGCGCCTATATGGCTGGAGGAGACTACTTAAACCAGAGCCAAATAAGCTCTCAATTAAGTAAGCTTCTTCGACTATTAACCTAAGAAAAGTAATGTATTATTCAATTCGGGTGGAGTGCCTCCACGCTATTGCAGCGGAGTCCCTCGGCCTTGGACTGATCAACGAGACGAATGAGAAATCTCGTTCGTCGTGACTGGCCCGGAGGAGGGACAGTGGACCGTATTAAAGAAATGCTAGATACACTAACTGAGCTTAACGAGGATCAACTCGCTGAGCTTCAAAGTGCTATCGTAAGCGAGTTTGAGACGGTTGAAAAGGAAGATCCAACTCCCCAGACAGTAGATGCGATGACATCACTAGCTGACATGCTTGACACAGTACGCAATGAAGCAAAGCGTCGCGAGGCACAAGCTGAAGAGCTTGCTGCACGTGCTGCAGAGGCTGCAATGCGCGTCAAGGGTGAAGCTGAAGATGCTCCAAAGGCTGAAGGCGAAGCCGAACCTATGGAAGAGGACAAAGAAGCTGAAAAAGCTCCTGCTGTTCCTGCTATGGAAGAGGAAAAGCCAGCAGACAAAGAGCCAATGGCTGAAGCGTCAACAACTGTGGATAAGGTTTCTGAATTATCGACCGATAACACTACCGCTGAGACAATTGTCGAAGCAACACCAGCTGCCGAGGCAGCTACAGAAGCTGCACCTGTAACAGAGGCAGCCGCAACAGAAGTTAAGGCAGAGGAAACCACAACCGTGGAATTCGCTGCAGAAGAAGCTAAGGTAGAAGCAGTTGCTGAAGAGGCACCTGCTGTAACTGCAGCAGCAGAAGAGGCACCAGTTGCCGAGGCTGTAGCTGAAGTTGTTGCCGAGGCAGAAGCACAAACCACAACAACAGAAACCGCTCAAGTTATTGAGCAGAAGGAGCAGGAGGCACCAGTGACCGCCGCCGCATCAACAGAGGATACCTCAAACATCGAGGTTCCAGCTGACCGTCGCCCAGTAGCTCAGAGTTCAGCAGCCGCAGTGGCAATCACAGCGGGCGCTGATATTCCTGGCTACACAGCAGGCAGTGAAGTAAAGGACATGAACGAAGTAGCTGGCCTTATGGCAAAGCGTCTTCATGGATTCCGTAACGTAAATGGTGGAAATGGCGAGCAACACATCGTTGCTTCATTCTCTACCTCATTCCCAGAGGAGCGCACTCTTACTACAGATGCTGAATCCAACTGGGCAAAAATCCAGGCAGTAACATCCCCTGAGGCACTTGTTGCTTCTGGTGGACACGTTGCTCCATTCGAGGTTAAGTACGATATCTTTGGTATCGGCTCAACCGCTCGTCCAGTTCGCGATTGCCTACCTAGATTCCAGGCTAACCGCGGCGGTATTCGTTTCGTAACTCCACCAGTACTTAGCTCATATGCTAACGCTGTTGGTGTTTGGACAAACGCCGTTGACACAAACCCAGGCACCGAGACCAAGCTTAGCTTGACAGTTGCTGCAGCAGCAGAGACCACCGTCGCAACAGACGCTGTAACTCTACAAATGCAGTTCGGTAACCTTGCAACACGCGCATATCCAGAGCTTATCGCTCGTCACAACGAGCTTGGCTTGATTCAACATGCACGTGAGGCCGAGCAAAACATCATGACCAAGATCGGTGACGCTTCAACAGCAGTCACAAGCACATCCCTAATCGGATTTGGCCGCGATTTCTTGGTACAAATTGGCCGCGCAGCAGCAGCCTACCGTTCACGTCACCGTCTAGAGAATGATGCACCACTACGTGCAATCATCCCTGGCTGGGTAAAGGACGCAATGGCAGCAGATCTCACAATCGCAGCACCTGGAGATAACACTCTAAATGCATACGCAGAGATCGATGGATACGTCGCATCACGTGGAGTAAATCTATGTGTGTCTCTTGACGGCAACGTATTCGGCTCACAATCAGCTGGCGCTCTAAACGAGTTCTCAGATACATTCGTATGGTACATCTTCGCAGAGGGTTCATTCCTCTTCTTAGACGGTGGCACACTTGATCTTGGAATCGTTCGCGACAGCACACTTGTTGGAACAAACGACTACAAGATGTTCGTTGAGACCTTTGAAGGTGTCGCGTTCGTTGGTGTCGAGTCCCTCAAGGTAACAAGCACCATTAGCGTCAACGGCGTAGCAGCAGCTCTCCGTGACACAACTGGTGGCGCAACAGCTGCGGCAATTGAGTACTAAGCCGTAACCACGTTAGTAATGTTGAGGAGGGGCTCGGAAACGGGCCCCTCCGATACAAATAACAAAACAAACTTTTAGATTAGGAAGTAAAGATGGCTTTTAGAGGAGTCTTTGAGGCACCGATGCACGTGCCTTCAGCGTTTGGACTATTTACTGTTGTCAAGCCTGATACTGCACCTAAAGAAGATCAATGGATCCGTGGTTTTTCTCAGTACTGGGATACCGGATATTACTCAGCAAAAAACTGGGACGATACAGATACAACTTCATACACTCTTGCATCAGATGCAACACCAACTCGTTACGACGAGATTAAACCATTTTTTATCGAGGTTGAAGACTATCGATCAACATTAGGATTACTTGGCGTTGACCATATTGAAAGAATTAAAGGTCAACTAGACGGAATTACACAAAAGGCAGTCGAAAAGGAACTTTGGGACGGCGCTGTTCGTATTGGACGAAGCCACTCAAATAAAGCGCTAGTTCATCCTGACGCAACCATTATTAACTCTGGAAATGCCCTAAGCCCACGCAGAGCCTTAGCAATGCTTGAACAACATATTGCAGAGGCTTCTCCATGTGGAGAACAGGGTGTTATTCATATGACCCGCGACGTAGCAACCTTACTCGCAGGAGACAGTCACCTTTTAATGCACCAAGAAGGAAAGGCACACCTACAAACACTAGGTGGAACGCCTGTAATTGTAGGCTCTGGTTACTCAGGAGCAGGTCCAACTGACGCTGCTGGAAATACTGAAGACCCTAGCCACACAAACAAATGGATGTACGCCACCGGTACTGTCAAGGTTGTCCTTGGCGATATTGATGTCGTCACTGACACCTTAGCACAAGGCTTTGATGTGTCGGGAAATCAGAACGATATGCGTCTCAAGGCAATCCGCCCAGCGGCTGTTTACTTTGATACAACTATCCACGTCGCAGTAAGAATAGATCTAACAGCGTAGAATTATCTACGTTGATAGCTAAATAAGGAGAAAGAAACACATGGCAACTCAAGATTACGCCGCAAGTATTCAAGGCGTGTCCATTCGGGTTACTCGCCTCGATGCGGCCGGTAATCTTCTGAATGGTGCGGGAGACAGCTACACTACGTCAGCTTTCATCCGCGTATCATTTACGCCTGAATATGAAGAAGGAGATGAAATTACAGAGAAGGCTGCTGATGGCACCGTCTGTGTAGTTTACAAGTCCCCAGATACGCTAAAGCGTATCACGATGGAACTGGCAATTTGTGAGCCAGATCCTGAACTAACACAACTTTTGTCCGGTGGCCTTTTGCTTCGCAAAAACACTGGAACATTCGCAGCACCAAATCGCAAGTCAATCGGTTGGTCTTCACCAGCTGTTGGTGATGATCCTGCAGCAGCAGGCGTTGCCCTTGAGTGCTGGTCGTTTGCAATTAAGGATGGAAAGAAGAGCTCAACTCTTCCTTACTTCCACTGGGTATTCCCTTACGTCAAGATTCGTCAATCTGGCGACCGTGTAATTGAGAATGGTTTGCTTGCAAACACATTCGAAGGTTATGGTCTTGGAAACACGAACTTTGGTTCAGGCCTTGATGAGCGCTGGGAGTTCCCAGTTGCAACAGAGCGTCCATACTCATATGCACGCGCTGCATGGGCACCAACAGGTCGTAACGGTTTCTATACCTGGCACCCAGATATTACAAAGTCAGTAAACAACAAAGCTTTATCAAGCAACGTTGCAACTCTGACAACCTCAACAGCTCACACTTTTGCAGTTGGCGATACAGTAACCGTGAGTGGTATTGATGCAACATTCAATGGTACCTTCACAATTACTGCCGTGCCAAGCACAACAACCTTCCGCTATGCTAAGACAGCTGGTGACGTTGGTTCAGTTGCAGTGAGCCCAGTAGGAACAGCACTAGTTCCAACCAACAGCCGTGCAGTCACTGACTTCACAAGCCAAGGTTCAACAAGTGAATATAACGTTCCTGGAAACAATGATTACAACGCCGATCTACCAATCGACTTCATCATTGCTTCATCTGAGGATCCAGTAGCGTAGTTTCGTAATTTGGGCGGTGTGCCAATGTGTAAATATATGTACACAGGTACACCGCCCGTTTTACTAATAGGACAAGAAGGACGGGTATGAGTAATCTTTGGGTAACACCAGAAGAGCTTGGCAGCTACGCCAACTCAGAGTTTGCCTACGAGGCATGCAAATCGGCCTCTGGTCTTCTCTGGGCAATGTCAGGTCGCAAGTACAGTGGTGTAACAACTGTAACTGAGCGCTACGTATGCCAAAACCGTGTATTTCGTTTAGGTGCGTCTGTAAACACATATCAAGCCTTATTGCTTGACGGCGCAGTATTTAACATTCCATCTGATGAATTTGATAATTTTAATGACCGTGTTGTTGACGGCCTCTCTCCAGAGTCACGTATTCGTCTTCGTGGTCGTCCTGTAACAAAGGTTCACTCAATTCGTCGCCGTGACGGAATCATCATTGACCCATCGGCGTACTACCTCGTAGATCATTCAACTATTCAAGCAGCGACAGGTGTCCCATGGACTCCATGTAACCTTGAGGTTACCTATTCATACGGAACCTACCCTCCAACAATGGGTAAGATGGCTGCTCGCACTCTAGCCATTGAGTTTGCCAAGCTATTTGCAGATGATGATGACTGCGCCCTTCCACAACGTGTTACCTCAATTGCACGCCAAGGCGTCTCCTACACTCTTCTTGATAATCAAGACTTTATCGAGGAAATGCGCACAGGAATTTACATGGTTGACCTGTTTCTTAAGTCGGTTAACCCTGATAAGGCAAGAACTAAATCTCGTGTCTTCTCTCCCGACGTTCCTCGCGGTCGTCGCTATACTCCAAAGCCTCTTCGTCTTGGTACAAGCGAGTTGGATATGGCAATTACCTCTACAGGAGGTACCGTAACAGTTCCTCTTGAGTATATTGCCGCTGAGTTCTTAGTAGAGCAAGGCGACTGGGTTCCAAATCTTATTATCCGTAACTATGGAGAAACAAAGCAGCTTGATCTTGACCAAGGAGCAGTAAGTATCGACGAGGCAGCGTATGACATCACGTTTAACATTGCCTACAACGATGCTCTTCGCACTATGGGCATGGTAGATCCTGGAACGTATGATCTTTATGCATCACGTCCAAGCGTAGAAACACCGGGAACCACCGAAACCGTTCTTATCTGCTCTGGAAACGTAAGATTCCAGTTGGCTAACTCTAGTATCAATGCTTTTAATATCGGTGGAAACTAAAAAGTAAATACAAAAGGAGAAACGACGAATATGAACAGCATTAGCGCTCCAAACCCTTTTAGAGCCAAAAGTAAGGGTGCTCAGTCGCGTTTAGAGACACTTTCACAGGTGCCCGAGGCTAATTCCACAGGCGAGAAATAGGGTTTATACATGTCCTCTCTATACGATGTATCTAACGTAGATCCAGACGCACTTAACCTTAAAAACATGATGGATCAAGTCCTTGAGAAGGTTACCTCTGTGTTTACTTCTTATGGAGTACCTCTTCCATCACGTTGCTACTGGACAATGGGAGAACCTGCAATTGACTGTGAACAACTAGTCGTTTCGTTTGTTCAACTGTACCTTGGAACTCCAGGTGACCAGGCTGCAACTCCTCAAAGATGCCATATGCCGAGAACAGCTGTTCTTACAATCTCAATTGCTCGTGAAGTTCCTGTTGTTGGACAAAATGGTCGCCCTCCTTCAGGAGAAAAGATCGAGCAAGGCTCATATCTTTCTTCTGTTGATGCCTGGGTTCTTATGGAGTCAATGAAACAATTTGATCCTTGGGATGATGGTATCCCTGGAATGGGTGTTATCGCCACAGTTGATGCCTCGACTGCAGAGGGTGGATTTCAAGTAGTAAACATGCAACTATCAGTGGTGGTTCCATAATGGCAGTTAAGGTAATTCTTTATCCAGGACCAATGGACATGATGTTAAAAAGTCCAGTTGGTGAAGTTGGTAGATTTCTTGCTGGTCGAGCAAGACTAATTGTCGTCGGTGCAAAAAGGCAGGTTGGTAAAAAGACTAGAAGGCTACAACAGTCAATACACAGTCGACAAAGCAGAACTGCATACGGGCAGATGGTTTGGATTGGCTCAGAGGTAAAGTATGCGCTTGCTCATCATGAAGGAACAAAGCCTCACATAATCAAGCCTAACAAGGCGAAGGCACTTAGGTTTACAGCTGGTACGCGAGTGATCTACTCTCGTGCTGTAAGGCATCCAGGTACTCGTGCAAATCGTTACCTGAAAGACCAGTTGTATATTGCAGTACTTTGATAAAATAAACTAGAGACAACCGTCTCAAGACACACGAGAAAAGAGAAATAAATGACTAATAGATTCAAAGACTTTGGCGGTGGCACAGATGTACAAAAGAAGCCATTGTCATTCAAACTTCACGAAGAGGAGTTTAATTGTGTTCCAGTATTGCAAGGTAAGCTTTTGCTTGACCTTGTTGTAGATTCTTCATCAGAGGCTCCAGAAGCAGCTGCAAAGGTAATTACCTCATTCTTTAAGCATGTTCTACAAGATGAAAGTTACACTCGCTTCGAGGCGCTTTTGTCTCATAAGGAAAAAATTGTCTCAGTAGAGACTCTAGGTGAGATCACCGGTTGGTTAGTAGAAGAGTACACAAACCGCCCGGAAGAGCAGCCAGAGCTCTCCTCTCCTGGGCAGTAGACCTCTGGTATTACGTGAACGGAAGAGCATTGGTAAACGGACTTCAACTAGCAAGCATGCCAGCAAGTGACATGTTAGACGTCATTCATTATTTCTTTGAGGATGATCTAAACTACTCAACTGCTGAGCAGGCTGAGGCTAGAGACAAGACGCGCGACTCAATATATGCGGAGCTGTATGACAGCACGTATAAATATAGTCGCAAATCATCCAATGGAGCATACGAACCTTTGTCTGCAGATGAAATAGATGCTGCTGAGGAAAAGATGCCTGAACCGTTCAACCCAGCCCAAAGACCAAAGGCTTACGTTGCACCAACAAACTTTGATCCAAATGCAGCAAAGCCTTTTGGAAACATACTGGACGCACCGCTCTAAAAAATTAAGTAACAACCAAGAAAGGAGGTGAGAGAAAATGGCACTTGTCGGCGAGGCACATATAGTTGTTCGTGCTATAACAAGCGGAGTAGCAGGCGACATCAAGAGAGGCTTTAGCGGTCTTGGTGACATCGGTGATAGCGCTGGAAAAGACGTCGGAAGAAGCTTTAGCAGAGGCTTTGCTAAAAATAACAAGAGTATATTTGATAGTAGTTTTATCAAAAACGCCATTGCGACAAACAAGCAACTTGTTTCTCTCACTCGAACAGGTAGAACAGTCGGTACTGGTCTAGCTGCTCTTGCCTCAGGTCTTGGCGCGCTTATATCATCAGTAGTTGCATTAGGCGCAAGTGTGGCTGCGGCTGGTCCGTCTCTTCTTGTGTTTGGTTCAATTCTTTCTTCTGTAGGAATAGCAGCTGTAACTGCCAAACTAGCATTGGGAGGAATCGGCGCTGCCGTAGGTAAACTCAATAAGGCAAAGACAAAGGCCGCAAAGGACGATACTGCCGAGAAGCGTCGTGTTGCTGATGCTGAAAAAGCTCTTGCTCGTGTTATTGAAAGAAATGCTGAAGATGCTTTACAGTACGATGCAGACTTAGTAGAATCTAAGAAAAAAGTAACCGAGGCACAGACCGAACTTACCAAGGCAATTGAAGAAGGAAACGAAGAGCTTCAACAACTTGGCTTTGACGCAGAGGACGCTGCCCTTGCCGAGAAGAAGGCGGCCCTTGAACTTGAGAAGGCTCGTGAAACTCTACAGCGCGCTCAAGATCTTCCACCAAACTCTCGTGCTCGTAAGGAAGCTGAGCTTGCATACGCTCAGGCTGAACTTGGTCTACGTAAGGCAAAGGACGCGAACTCAGATCTTGCAGCAGAGCAACTACGTCTTTCAAAGACAGGTGTAGACGGCACTCAGGTTGTTATTGACGCAAATGAAAAACTAAATGATGCTAAGTTTGCTCAAGCTGAACTAGAAGCAAATAGATTAAAAGAAGTTCGAGATGGCTTGCGCGCAGAGAAAGATGCTACCTTAGATCTAAAAAGAGCTAATGAAGATCTTGCAAAAGCACAAAAGGGCGGTGAAGGCGGAGCTGATGACCCGCTTGCAGGTCTAACAGAGTCACAGAAAACATTTGCAAAGTTTATCTCTAGTCTAAAGCCAAAGGTTGAGGAGCTTAAGGAAGCTGCAGCAGGCGCATTTCTTCCTAAATTGCAAGAAGGCATTGAGATTGTTGCAGACAAAGGATTTCCTGTTATTAAGCAAGGTGTTACTGAGGTTGGAGACGCGCTAGGAAACGCGTCAATTGAAATTGCAAATGCGATAACAGAGGCTGGAAATCTTAAGGATCTTGCCACTGTATTTACAAACTCGGCAACGAATATCGAAAAATTAGGCAGCATC
>Ga0315906_10002330_pt1 | contig 26707 bp, 28 predicted proteins | sample LakEriMetagenome_4_FD_203526 | JGI IMG/M metagenome (GOLD analysis project Ga0315906, IMG submission 203526) | Freshwater fungal communities from buoy surface, Lake Erie, Ohio, United States - Buoy 2 MA122 | ecosystem: Environmental > Aquatic > Freshwater > Lake > Lake biofilm | place: USA...
CCAGACCGAATAGAGCCTCATGCCGTAAAGCGACGACCAACAACGCATGCCTACTTGACAGTCCCACGTGATCAAGCCCGAGCCGCTATCCTCGAAGCGCGAAAATCGCTTAAGGTAGTGCCATGAGGGGCAGACTCGATTTTTCCGCAGAAACCCTAGCATCCACGGGCATTTTCCGCCTGTTTTGCTTGAAAACGCCCGTCTCGCCTAGACTTTTGCCGTTAACTCAAAGGGCAGGGTAGATTTGTTTTGTGCGCGCGTGACTTTCCCGCAGAATCAGTCTGTTATCCCGTCAAACCACAGCCAACCGAACCCGCGAATGAAGTATCTATTCCTCTCGTTAATGACGTGTGTCTTGCTTCCCGCCTGCACCGCAATCCCTGAAGCGGCTGCGCCATCCGCTGAACTGAACAACGCTAGCAAGGCTTCAAAGCTGGCCGAGCTAAAGGCTGAGTTTGAGGCACTACTTGAAAGCGACCAGAAGTTGCGCGGGGGCATTCAGCGAGGAATGGATCAAAAGGCGATGCGGGCAATTTTTGATCAGATGCAAGTTGTCGATAAGGCCAATCAGGCGCGTCTAGATGAGCTTGTCGCGCAGCACGGTTGGCCCGTCGCAAGAGACGTTGGCGAGAAAGCGGTTCTCGGTGCTTTTCTCGTGGTTCAACACGCGCGCCTTGAATACATGAAGCGCTACGAGTCCATGATTGCAAAGTCGGCGGAGCGTGGCGATCTACCAAAGTGGGAGTTTGCGAGATTCGACGACAGGCTGCGTATGTACTCCGGCATGCCTCAGCGCTACGGTACCCAAACCAACACTGATGAAAAAGGCATCACCACCTACTGGCAAATTGAAGACGAAGCGAACGTCGATAAACGACGCGCCGAGATTGGTTATGGGCCTTTGGCGGAACATGCCAAACGCCACAATGTTCAGTACGTCCCGTATGCGGAACGCGCTGCAAAGGAAGCAGCGGCGAAGGGGCGGTGACGGATTAGGCCCTGATCGACTGGAGCCCGGTTTCTATCTGGCTGCGCATTTGCCGCCACAATTCAGAGGCGCTATCTTCCGGTTGGTACTCATACGCGGCATCGGCAATCCGGTCCAGGATTGTTCCCGCGTGCTCGACTCGACAGTGTTGCCGTCCAAACTGGACCAGTGTCTTTCTATCTGGCCAAGATTTTGATTTCGCCAGCTTCAATGCCATCTGGTCGCGAGGTAGGTACATGGTCGTGCAGACCACATCAAATAATGGCGATAGGCGGCAGTCATCGCTCGATGGATCGGTGTAGAGCAAGCCAAAATTTTTCAGATGCGCGTCACCATTGCGAACGATGACGGACAGTACGATCGATTCGAAAAATTCCTTAAGTGAAGCGTATGCAAGCTCCGGCGATGCATTTTTCTTGATGGCGAGTGCGACGTTCTCGCACGATCCTTCGTATTTCTCGTCATTGACCTTGCCTTGAAGCGAGACCATGTCCTCGAATCCGAACAATTCTCCGGTCGCGTCGTCGATATCAAAGCGCTGTACCGCCAGCCGCTTTTTGTCTTCGGAAAGCCAAAACGGAGGCACGGATAGTCCGGCCTTCTGGGCAATGCTCAGGCAATGAAATTCATTTTCGGCGAGTCCGGGATAGTCGTCCCCGGCGGTCTTGATGATCAGTTGCTTTCCACGAAGCGTAGATTTCGCGCCTATTGAAAGCTTGGCGTTTGGTGTAGTCGTTGGCTTAGTCGTGGGTAGTGGGGGCGATACGTCGTCATCGGCGCTGAGCACGACCTTTGGCTGCACGCCCGAAATTCCCGAGGGGGTGATGAGGTATTTGTCGCACAGGTCCTGAAAGATGTTTTGCGATCCTTCGGATTGCAGGATGTCTTTCAGGCTCTCCGAGCCCAGGTCGTTTGCAGGCATTTCTTCACTTGTGCTCAGGCGGAGCCGCCCGATCCGGCTCCCACCTGACAGCGCCACTAGCGCCATATCGTCTATGCGCATCGTTTTGGAAAAACGCTCGACGATCCGCTCCTTCAGGAATCCTTCAGGAAGCGAGGTTTGGAACACCGGAAAGATCGGCGACGACTGATAGGACTCCGCGACCACCGGCATCGACAAAGCGATTGCTTTGCGTTGGTCAAGTGAGACCACTGCCTCGGCCGCATAGGTAAACACGTGCTGGCTCTCCTTTGCCAGCAATCCGGACAATCCATTTGGTGTTCCCACATACAGCGCCTTGAGGCGTGGATTGGTGTCTCTCGGTTTAAGCGTCGTTACCATACAGTTCACTCAACTCGTTCAGAGTTGGCCTGCCGCGTGGAGCCGTCTTGAGCGTAAGCCCAAGCGCATGTAAGGCACGAAACAGCGTATCGACGCGGGTACCAGGGTCGCCGCTTTCTAGGCGCTGATACGTACGCCGGGGAATGCCCGCCGCACGCGCGAATTCCTCTTGCGTCAGGCCTTTGGCGAGCCTGGCTGTTTTGATGTCTTGAAGGATGGGTGGCATTAAGTTCATGCGCCAATAATGGCGCATTGTCAACCGGTTGTCAATGTATGCGCCATAAATGACGCTCAGTTCGAATCTTACTGTGCGAGGGATGAACGGGCAGAGGCCACGAGTTTTTCTTGAAAACCCCCGCATCCACGGGCATCTTCAGCCTGTTTTGCTTGAAAACACCCGCCAATAAACGAGTTTGATCTCTCGACAGCAAAGCCGATATTATTACGGACGTTATAACTGCTTCTTCGTCCGGAGGTTCACATGTCGGCGCTCAAACTCACCCAGATCGGCAACTCCGTTGGCGTCATCCTCCCCAAAGAAGTATTGGCGCGGCTGAAGCTCGCCAAGGGCGATACGGTTTACCTCACTGAGAATCCTGATGGCGTGACGTTGACGCCGTATCAACCACACTTCGATGAACAAGTCGAAGCGGGTCGCGAGTTCATGCGGGATTACCGCGACACCTTCCGCGCACTCGCGAAGTAAATGCGCCAGTGATGCGGAACTGGATCGATAAACGCGTCTTGCTGTTGCTGCATGACGAGAGCCTCGCCGAGCACGGCGGGTTGAGTGGCATGCGCGACGAAGGCCTGCTCGACTCCGCTCTGGCCCGCCCAGAAAACCTTGCTGCGGCCGGCGAGCCGGACATTGCTGCCCTTGCCGCGTCGTACACCGTTGGCCTCGCGAAGAACCATCCGTTTGTTGATGGCAAGAAGCGCGCGGCGTTTTTAGCGATGGGATTGTTTCTGTTCGTGAATGGATACCGCCTCGAGGCTACGCAAGCCGATGCAACGGTGACCATGCTCGCTGTCGCCGCAGGGGAAATCGACGAGCCCACACTCGCTGCGTGGATTCGTCGGCATTGCGCCAAACGCGCCACAAGCAAAAAATAGCTGAGCTGTTCTAACATTTCCCAGCAAAGCGTTGGAGGCGCACAATGAACCGTCGACAATCTCTCACCGCTATTCTGGCTCTGGCAACGCTGATCTTGCAGCCGAAACCGATTCGTGCGCAGGCTGCGCCAGTGCTGAACCGTGCCATCCCATCAAGCGGCGAGCGACTCCCCGCAATCGGTCTTGGCACGTGGCAAACCTTTGACGTTGGTGCAAGCGCTGCTGAACGAGCGCCTTTGCTTGAGGTGTTGCGCGAGTTTGCGGCGCTTGGTGGTCGTGTGATCGATTCCTCACCGATGTATGGTCGCTCGGAGGAAGTAGCAGGCGAGTTAATGCGCGCCATAGGTGCTCCGGACAACATGTTTGTTGCGACCAAAGTCTGGACGCGCGGCGAAGCGGAGGGCATCACACAAATGCGTGCGTCGATGGAAAAACTTGCCACTGCTGCCGCCAACCCGACCAAACCGATCGATCTGATGCAGGTGCATAACCTAGTCGACGTGGACACACATCTGGCCACACTTACAGCTTGGAAGCGTGAGGGTCGTATTCGGTATGTCGGCATCACGCATTACACAGAGAGCGCGTACGGCGACGTGGCTGCGCTAATTGAGAAGCAAAAACCCGGCGCGATTGATTTTTTGCAGATCAACTGTTCGGTCGCTGAGCGTAGCGCTGAGCAGCGTCTGCTGCCACTCGCAGCCAAACGCGGCATCGCGGTGATCGTCAACCGACCATTCGCCGGCGGTGAGTTGTTGCGCCGTTTGCGAGATGTGCCACTGCCGGGGGTGGCAAAGGAAATCGGTGCGACGTCATGGGCACAGCTACTATTGAAATACGTATTGAGTCACCCCGCTGTGACGTGCGCGATTCCGGCGACATCCAAGGTCACACATCTGCGCGACAACATGGCAGCGATGTCTGGCGAGTTGCCGACAGAAAAGCAGCGCGCCCAGATTGTGGCCGCCGTGAGAGGGTAGCTGGCTGTGGGAGCTACGGCTGGCGCAGTGGCCGCTACGCCTAGTTTGGGGGCTGGCGTTTACTGATGTTCGGCCAGCTCAGGCTAAGCTGCGGGTTTGAGGGATTCCGCTGTCTGCAAGAACCGCTCAACAAGTGCGTCAGACTTTCGTTCTGCGAGACAGATTAGATGGACATGGGTGGCAAGTGTGAGGCCCCGGATATCTAATGCAACAAGTCTTGGGTCGGGCACAAACGCGGTTCTTGCCACGACACCAAGCCCCAGCCGTTGTGCGACAGCTTCACGAACAGATTCGCGACTCCCGACTTCGATCGCCGTGCGAATCCGGATGCCGGCCTCCCGCATTCCCGCTTCAAACACCTTGCGGGTTTGTGAGCCCTCTTCGCGCAACACAAACTCCTGACCGTCGAGTTCATGAAGATTGATCGCGCCGCAGATGGCGAGTGGATGATGTTTCTCCGCAAATACAATCAGCGGCTGCCGCCTGAAGGGTAGGCAGTGCACCGCCGGGTCTTCGACTGCGTGCAGCAACAGCCCGACGTCTTGCCGATGCTCCGTCACCGCGCGGACCACCGTGCGTGAATCTCCCAGCGTCATCGAGATGCGGATGCGCGGGTACTTTGTGTGGAACGCTGCAATGATGGGCATGACGTTGTATGGCCCGATTGCACACACACGAAGCGCGCCTTCGTAGTGACTGCGAACACTCGCCAATAGCAGCGCGGCGTCGTCCTCTGCGCGGGAGATGCGGCTGGTGATTTCGGCAAGACGTCGCGCCATCTCCGTCGGCTGTAGCCCGCGTCCGTGGCGCACAAACAAGTCCGAACCGAACTGGCGTTCGAGGTTCGCAATATGGGCTGAGACGGTGGGTTGGCGAATGCCGAGAAGGTTGGCCGCCGCCGACATGCTGCCGGTACGGATAGTGGCGTCAAAGGCGCGCAGCTCAGCGGAGGAAGAGGTATCCATAGATTTGGTCTATAGGTTAATCGTCTCATGTGACGGTTTTATTAACGCGCTTGTCATGCGCGGCGTTCAGAATGAGGTCATGCCCGAAGTTTGGGCGATATAACTCACCGGCTGCCTTACTTGAACGATCACTCGCCTTCTCAACCATCATTCCAGCGTGAGCCGGTGCTACGAGCGCTGGACTGTGCCGTGACGTACGGCAATGGTGTCGCCGCGCTTCGTCCCACCACACTGTCTTTTATCGGCGGTGAGTTTGTGGTGCTTCTCGGCCCTTCCGGCGCGGGCAAATCCACGCTGTTACGTTGTCTCAACGGTTTAGTCACACCGACTGCCGGCCGGATCGTGTCCGCAGAGCATGGCGACATCAGCCAAAAATCGAGCCTGCGTGCGCATCGACGCCGGACCGGGATGGTGTTTCAGCAACATCACTTGATTGGCCGTCAATCCGTACTTGCCAACGTGCTGATGGGCCGGCTCGGCTACCGTAGCAGTCTAATGTCGCTACTGCCGTGGGCGATGGGCGATAAATATTTGGCGCTGCGTGCGCTTGACCGTGTGGGTCTACTGGATCGTGCGCTGCACCGCGCAGACCAACTCTCCGGCGGACAACAGCAGCGTGTTGGTGTTGCACGCGCACTTGTACAAGAGCCCACCTTGTTGCTCGCTGATGAGCCAGTGGCGAGCCTCGATCCAGCGACTGCAGAGCGGCTGCTAAGTCTATTGCGAGATGTGTGCAAATCAGACGGACTCACCGCTGTCATCAGTCTCCATCAAGTTGAATTTGCCAAGCAGTTTGCCGACCGCATCGTCGGGTTGCACGGCGGGCGGGTGGTGTTCGACGGAGTGCCAAGCGCGCTTACGCCGACAGAGGTGCAACAAATTTATGAATCCGTGCCTACCATGGTTGATGAAGCGCCAGATACGCCAGATACAAGCCCGGTACCGGCAGCCGCAACACTATCAAACGAATTTTCCACCGCCTAATTTCAGGAGACATCATGAATATTTTTCGTCGTACTTTTGTTCTCGGACTTGCCACACTGTTTGCTACGTTGAGTTTGTCGGCCGCTGCACAATCGCGCGATCCGGCAAAACTCCGGGTGGCACTTTTGCCGGATGAAAATGCCAGCACGCTCATCCAAAATGCGCAGCCGCTGAAAGCGTATTTGGAAAAGACGCTGAAAAAAGAGATTGAGCTGGTTGTGACCACCGACTACTCGTCAATGATCGAAGCGATGCGCTTTGGTCGTATCGAAGTCGCCTACTTCGGCCCGTTCTCGTATGTGCTCGCCAAATCGCGCGCTCCTGAGATCGAGCCGTTTGCAGTTGGTGTCGAGCGCGGTGCACCGTTTTACAATTCGATTTTGATCGCCACCGCAAACGGCCCAGTGAAGACGTTGGCCGACGTGCGCAGCAAGCCGTTCGGCTTTGGCGATCAAGCATCTACTTCAAGCCATCTCGCGCCGCGCGCCCACCTGCTGAATAAGGCCGGTCTCGACGGAGATAAAGATTACAAACCTGTTCATCTGGGTACACACGACGCGGTTGCGCGCGCCGTACAGGCGGGACAAGTTCCGGCCGGCGCACTCTCCAAGCCGATCTTTGACAACCTGGTCACTCGCGGCACTATCGACGCCACCAAGGTGGTGCAACTCGACCTCTCGCCTGAGATCCCGAACTATCCGATTGTGATGCAGGGCAACTTGGCCCCGGCGCTCAAGCAGGCGATCCGGTCGGCATTTTTGGACATGAAAGACAAAGAGGTATTGAAGGCCTTCCGCGTTGAGTCATTTGCTGCCACCGATGACAAAGCCTACGACGTTCTTCGTGACACCGCAAAAGTGTTGAAGCTCGACTTGGCAAAGATGAAGTAATGAATAGCCAACCGGCACAGTTTGGCGAGATCCTCGCGCAAGACCAGAAGCAGCGCTGGCGTCAACTTCGACTGGTGTCGGTGATCATCGCGGTATGCGTCGCGGCGCTGTGGATTAGCGGCTTCTTCGACGCCACTCGATTTGTCGAGGGCGCGCCCGCCATTTGGCAGCTCGCCTCCGAAATGATGCCGCCCAACTTTGAACGCTGGAGAAACTGGCTCCGCCCATTGCTCGACACGCTTGCCATGTCGATCGCTGGTACGGCGCTTGCGGTGTTGATCTCGTGGCCGCTGTCACTTTTGGCCGCACCCAATACCACGCCGCATCCGGTCCTGTACCGGGTGTCGCGGATTGTGCTCGCCGCGTTTCGATGTGTTCCTGAAATTATTCTCGGCATCCTGTTTGTGGCGGCCGTCGGCTTCGGCGCGTTGCCGGGGGTTCTGGCGCTGGCGCTACATTCTGTGGGTATGGTGGCGAAGTTCTATGCCGAAGCCATTGAACACGTGGACCCCAAACCACTTGAAGCCGCCGTGGCTGCGGGCGGCAGCCGGTTCCAAGTCATTTCCCACGCGGTGTTGCCGCAAGTGCTTCCCCAGCTCGCAGACATCACCATCTACCGCTGGGAATATCACTTTCGCGCCTCAACCGTACTGGGCATCGTCGGCGCAGGCGGAATCGGCTTTGAATTGATGGCGGCACTTCGGTTGATCAAGTACGACGAAGTCTCTGCAATCTTGCTGACCATCCTCGCCTGCGTCGTGGTGGTCGATGCCATCGGCGCGACGTTGCGCAAACAACTCAAATAACGCAAGCAACTGAAACAGGAAAGAAATTGACACACAAAATTGTTGTGACCAACCCGATACACACGGAGGTGAGGGATCGCCTCGCGCAGATCGGTGAAGTGGTGATGAATTCATCCAATACACCTTGGACGCGCAACGAGCTCATGTCGCACTTGGCTGATGCCACTGCCATGATGGGTTTTATGACCGATTGCGTGGACGCCGAAACAACCGCTGGCGCGCCGCATTTGCAAATTGTCGCCGCTGCGCTCAAAGGGTTCGATAGTTATGACGTCGAGGCGTGTACGTCGGCCGGTGTCTGGTTGACTATTGTTCCGGACTTGCTAACTGAGCCCACCGCAGAGCTTGCGATTGGCCTCGCCATCGCACTCGGCCGCCACCTGCGTCAGGGTGACGCGTATGTGCGCTCCGGCAAATTTGTTGGTTGGCGCTCGCATTACTTTGGTACCGGCTTGCGCGGCTCAACCATCGCCATCATCGGCCTTGGACAGGTGGGATGCGCGATTGCGGATCAACTCGGCGGATTTGGATGCGCGCACATTCTCGGTGTTGACCCACACGGGCAACATGCCAACGTCACACCGTGTTCACTCGCAGAAGCCATGGCGCGCGCCGATTTTGGCTTCGTTGCCGTGCCACTGACGGCTGATTCACTTAGCCTGATCGGTGCGCCGCAGATCGCCGCCGCTAAGACCGGACAGCTATTGATTAATGTAGGACGCGGCTCTGTCGTGGATGAGACGGCAGTTTTGCAGGCGCTCGACGCAGGCCGACTGGGGGGCTACGCGGCAGATGTATTTGCGTGTGAGGACTGGTCGTTGCCGGGCCGCCCGGAGAGAATAGATGCGCGGTTACTGGCGCACCCCAACACCGTGTTTACGCCGCACCTCGGCTCAGCGGTGCGTAATGTGAGATTAGCGATCGAGCACCGTGCGGCGGACAACATCATCGCCGTTCTGCAAGGGGGCGTACCGACGGATCCGATCAATCGTCCGGATGCGCAGCAGTATCTCCGCGAGAAAAACGCGGCATGATTTCGCGCTAATAGACACAGGTAGTTTGAGGCATTTTCGCCTGAAATTGCCCGTGTTTATGATTGTTTTGACCCTTACGAGTTGCGCCAATGAACGCGCAGCATGGTGCTAGGCGCACGAAGTTGCGGCGTACAAGCGCGATTCAACTAGAATTGCCGCAGAATTTGCGCGCCGTTGTGCGGAGGACAAAATGAAAGCTGTTGGCTTTGGCATCAGTATGTTTTTGGTTTGCGCGTTGGTGCCTGCGCAAACCCAAACCCAACCGCGGCCGAGCGAACCGTCGCCGGCGTTGTTTGCAAAACCCCTGCCGCAATGGAGCCAAGCAGAACGCGAATGGGGATTCCGCAATTGGGACCTGCGTGCCAACGCGCGGCCGGTTCGCAAAGGCAATGTGGTTCGTATGCTGCCTGTGGGCCCACCGGTTGCCGCCTTGGCAGAGGAAGGTGAAGCTACCAAACAGCTAGCGGCATTTACGAAAGACTACCAACTCGCAGGGCTCTTGGTGCTACAAGACGGCAAGATTCGTCTCGAACGTTACGCACTTGGTCACACGGCAGAAAGCCGCTGGACATCGTTCTCGGTGGCAAAGTCAGTCACCAGTCTATTAGTGGGTGCAGCGGTGAAGGATGGCTTCATCAAAAGCCTCGATGATCCGATCACGCAATACATCAAGGGCTTGCGCGCTAGCGGCTACGATGGTGTCACCGTGCGGCAATTGCTAACGATGACCACAGGTGTTGCGTGGAATGAGGACTACAGCAATCCCAACGCAGACGTGTATAAGCTGTTTCGTACCCCGCCCAGCGATGGGCTTGATGCGACGACAAGTTATATGCGCACCGTGAAACGTAATACAACCGCAAACAATAAGTGGCTTTACAACACTGGTGAAACCAATCTGCTCGGTATATTGGTGCGCGAAGCCACCCAAAAGCCGCTCGCCGTTTATGCCTCAGAAAAAATCTGGGCACCTTTTGGCATGGAGCAAGATGCGAACTGGTCACTTGATGTGACTGACGCGGAAGTGGGAGGTTGCTGTTTGCAAGCCACCACACGCGATTTCGGCCGTATCGGTCAGTTCGTCTTGGAAGGTGCGCGTGTGGCGGGAAAATCGATTGTCCCGGAAGGATATCTGGAGGCTGCAACCAAGAAGCAAGCAGATATCGGCGCACCCGGTCGCGGTTATGGTTACCAATGGTGGACGCGTGATGACGGCACCTTTGATGCGGTGGGCATTCACGGGCAGCTCATTCACATTGACCGTAATCGCAAACTCGTGATTGTGATGAACAGCGCTTGGCCACGTGCGACGGGTACGGATTTATCGGTACCGCGTAACGTCTTTATTGATCGCATTAAGGCGATGCTGGATGCGGAGCAGAAATAGGTAGCTGAAGCACCGGAGGCCCGGTGTGAAAGTCACGCCCTGCGACGCTAGGCGCAGCGTTCGCTGCTGTGCTTGTGGCGGCAGTCAGCGAGCAAGAGTTAGGCAGCTTTGCCAACAAACCGGCCAAGCAGCCATTGTCCAATCAGGGTGGCGACCAAACCGACAAACATGCCAATGCCCCAGATGATCCATACGATCACCACCAGCCAACTGGCGGCGCTGGCGATCCAAGGGGCGACGGCTGCCGCTGTTGCGTTGACCGAGGAAGCCGCCGTTTGATTAAAAGTGGCCTGTGCTGCCTGCGTGGCCTGTGCGGCTTGGGTGAGCACGTCACTCGCTGTTGTGGACATCTGCGCTGCGGCTTGTGCCGCAATTTGTGGAGCAGTACTCGCTGAAGTCTTGGCAGCGTCTGCAACATAGGTGCCGCTTGCCACTGCGGCTGCCTGCACCTGCGCGGCCCATTGTTTGATTGATTGCGCGAGCTCTGGAGATAACCATTGATTCACCCAATCTGGCAGTGGTGGAATGGCAGCAACGTTTGCTGCCACCCCCCCTGCCACACCTGCTGCCATGCCCGCCGCAGCTGCGCCAACTGGTTGCGTGACGGTGGTGGTGATCTTTTCCGTTAGCTGCCCAGAGGCGTCGGTTAAGGTTGTGGAGACCGAGCGTGTGACCGTTTCTGTGGTCTGCGCGACTTGCTGCGTTGCCTTTGCCATACGACCTGACGCAATCGCATCCGATGTCCAACCGGCTAGCCCCGATGCCGCCCAAGCAAGCGCCGTCCAAATCAGCGCAAGTACGACAAACACAATCCAAATGATGTTCTTCATTGTTCCTCTACGGTAAGTTCGGTCTGACATTAACCAATAGGCATTTCTGCAGCCTAGAGGAGACACTTAGTCTCACTGTTGGTTCCAGTGCCTTAATAGAAATGTGCGGCAGCGTACTGGTTATGTTTGAGCCGGGTTTTCCGCAAGCGGGAGTCGCCGACATGCTTTATATCGAAGATGGCACCGCAGTGATCAGCAACGCCGAGCCTATAAAGGAGTGCAGATATCGGCGAAGCTACCTATGTTGCTGCGCGTAAGGTCATCATGAAGCGCGAGCGACGATTGCCAAGGTGGTGTCACAAAGGCGCGCCAACGCGGGAAAATGTGCCAAGTGAATATCGCGCGACCACTCACTGAACCCATACACGCAGGGCTTGTCGTCCTCGATTTCGAGGGTGATGTTGATAAACAGCTGCTGGGGCGTCTTGTGCCAGGTTTTTTTCGGGTCGAGTTGCTCACTCGCCTTGAACGTAAGCATTAGCGGCGTGCTCAGTGGCTCTAGCTCAGCTAAACGTACTTGTCGCGCCGCTCAGGCCTTGCCGTCGTTGTTCGCCATCGCCTGTCCCTGTGGTTTGGAAAGCATCTGCCGCGTACGCAGGCAGGTCATGTCGCGGTAATCCATCGTCCGCCACTCTGTGCAGGCGGCAAAGGGACTGCGGGCGAATGGTTCGTATTCAGTCTTGACGTTCGCGCTGCGCTTGGCGTTTTCTTGTTTGCTCACCACCGTCGGGTTGATCAGATCAGTGCGCTTGGGTGGTGCCGCAACGACGGTTTCGCCGCCCTTTTTCTTGAGGCCATCATCACATGGGCGTTCTTAGTAGGCAGTCGTGCCGCCGACCACACACTTGTATGCGGCATAAGCGTTGGAGCCAATGAAAAGGGTGGCGGCACACGCCACGGCGAGTTAGATTTTCACGTTTTCCCTAAGTGCCGTTGTTTTTGAGTTCGGGTGCCGTACTTTGTCGATGTTACCGTTGGCCGTCAGTAGGAGGCAAGGCGATCACAGGTAGTGGGAGCATGTCAGAATGATTCACTCGTCGAGACTGCAATCGGCATTCAAACAGGGAGACAACATGAAGATCAATACAGCTTTGGCGCGGCAATGGCTACGCACTATGTTTTTACTGGCGGCGGTGGTTTTCGGCGGCGCAGCGATTGCACAAACCAAGCCCACGCGTACCGAGGTCGGCGGCAGCGCGGAATCGATTTTGTGGATCGGCAATAGTTTTTACTATTACAACAACAGCATGCACAATCATTTCGGCCAGTTGGTGCGCGCAGGAGGGGGTCGAGCACGCAGCACCTCGGTCACGATTAGTGGCGCGGGGCTTGATTGGCACGATATAGATTCTCTGCTCCGCCCGAACGGGTTGGGTCGTTACAGCTTTGTTGGTGAAAACGAGATTCGCTTCAATCCGCCGGGTCGCCAGTACGATGTTGCGATGATGATGGATTGTAGTCAGTGCCCGGTGCATCCCGAGTTGCAGAAGGTGTTCCACGACACGGTCAAGAGGTATGCGGCAGCGCTTAACAAGGCCGGTGTGAAGCCTGTGTTATTCATGTCCTGGGCCTACAAAGACAAGCCTGAGATGACGATTGCGCTTGCCGAGCAATACACCATTGCAGCAAACGCCAACGACGCCTTGGTCGTGCCTGCGGGTCTGGCATTTGCACGCGCCATCAGCAAACGTGCCGACCTTGAGCTTTACGAACCGGATAAACGTCACCCGAGTCTGGCCGGGACCTACCTCGCCGCGTGCACGGTTTACGCCGTGCTATATGGCAAGTCTCCCGTCGGTCTAAAGTACACATCAGGCTTGCCTGCCGAGACAGTAGCCCTGCTGCAAACCAGCGCTTGGGAGACCGTGCAAGAGTACATTAAGAAGTAAGGAGCGATGCGACGCCGACGCTCTTGTATTATAGGAAACATCTACTGCTGCGGTGCTTGTGCCTCATAGTTGTCTACCGATTGACCAATATCTTCTACATTCAAAATCTATGAACGCTATCGACGTTGTTGCCATGCTTGCTATCCTTCAATACCTCGTGTTCGGTGCCCTCGTAGGTCGCGCGCGCGGAACCTACGGCATTAAGGCGCCCGCCATTACGGGGTCAGAGCCTTTTGAGCGCATCTACCGCGCACACATGAATACGCTGGAACAGTTGGTGGCGTTGCTGCCCGCCATGTATGTCGCCGCCCGATACTGGCCGGCGAACTATGTCGCCGCCCTTGGCGCGGTGTACTTGGTCGGCCGTGTGATCTATTGGCGCGCTTACGTGAACGCACCTCAAACGCGGGGTCTCGGCTTTATGCTGAGCATATTCCCGGTGATGACTTTGGTGCTCGGTGCATTGGTGCCAGCCCTGCTTGGCAGAGGCGTAATTTAGCGCACGAATCAAACGGATCTGCACCTTGGTTAGTCTGGCTGGCTTGCCGCCAACACTCTTAATGCACAGCTTATCAGCATGACCAACCCGATACCTTTGCTCAAGGACTTCCCCATCCACGCGCAGGACAAGTTGCGTTACGCGGATACAGATCGACAGGGTCACGTTAATAACTCCGTCTTTGCAACGCTGTTGGAAACTGGACGTGTTGAGGTAATTTACGCCAAGGAAACTGGGCTACATAATCCTGGTTGTTCGTTTGTTATCGCCAGTCTGCAAATTGATTTTTTGGATGAAGTGCATTGGCCCGGCGTTGTGGATATCGGGACACGCGTGGGCAAGATTGGCAGAAGTTCCGTCACGCTGGAGCAGGCGATTTTTCAACAGGGACGATGTGTGGCAACAAGCAGGAGCGTGATCGTGCATGTTGATACCACCACCCGTCGCTCCGCGCCGCTTAGTGAAGCAGCGATTAGCCGTTTGTCGGCGCTAATGCCGACAGCAAGCCGACCAGCTTCATAGGAGCTGCATGAAAGAAATACCGGTGGGCCACGGCGAACAGCGCGGCGGGTAGCGGCCATCAATATGGCGCAAGGCAAAAAGAAGAGCCGAATCGTCGTCTGGCGATTCTAGAAGATGTACGAGGGGTGGGTGTGCAGAATGATTGTTTTTTGCCGAATCCGTCGCATCGTCGCCGGAAACCATCGCAGCATCTCTGTTCTCCGCTAGTTCGTACGGCTACAGTCTGTGCTCCACATTCATTTGGAGAATTTCATGAACCTCAAAGTCATCATCGGTGCCGCGTTGTTTGCGACTTTACTGGCTTCCGTTTCGGTCGTCGCAACCACTACGGTACCCGGTTGGTTTATCGCTGGTGATAAACCGGCAAGCTACATGTTGGGGAATGAGCCATCGCCCAACGCGGACGGCAGCAATATCGCGTATCTCAAATCGAAAACGGCATCGGTAGCAGGTTTCGGCACCATGATGCAGATGTTTTCGGCACAGCAATATCTTGGCAAACGCGTCAGAGTGTCCGCGTCCATTCGCTCCGAAAACGTAAAGGGCTGGGCTGGACTCTGGTTCCGTGTTGACGGCGAGAAACGTGACACGCTCGCCTTCGACAATATGCAGGATCGACCGATAAAGGGGACGACTGACTGGAAGCGCTACGAGGTGGTGTTAGACGTATCTGAAGCTGCAAGCAACCTGGCAATGGGTGTGCTGCTTGCTGACGGCGGTCAGGTTTGGGTCGACAAGTTCAGAATTGATGTCGTTCCCAACTCCACTCCAGTGACGGGAACTACCCCTAAGATGGTCCCAATCGGCCCGAAGAATCTTGAATTCAAGTCGAATTAGTCCCCTGCTTGCCAATCGGTGGACAGCCTGGGTGATCGCCGCGCTGTCCATCATGCTCGCTTACGGCGTCGGCGGTTGGTCACTATGGCTGCGCTGGTTTGTTCTGTTACTGGGAGGGCACTGGTTTGCTGATGTGGTGAGCAGAGCGTTGCTGTTGTTCCCGCGGCAAGCCGATTTGCGGATGACACTTTTGGCGTCCGTAGTTGCCTCGGTGATCGGAGCCTGGGTCATTACGGGGATTTTTTCGGCGAGCAATCCGTCGGAGGCGATGAATACAACCTATGGAGTTATTGGCATGGCGATCAGGACTTTCTCGGCGAGTAGTCCGTGGGAGGCGATGAATACAACCTATGGCGTTGCTGGCATGGCGACCTTCGGTTTCTGCGCGCTGATGCTGGTCACCACCGCACTTCGCGAAGATGCGGATCGCCGCACCACGGCTGATCGACAGCTTGTTGAGCTAAAGCTCCATGCGCTGCAATCACAGATTGAACCGCACTTTATATACAACACGCTTGCCAATGTTCAACAACTGGTGCGTTCGGCTCCCGCCGATGCTGACCGAATGCTGGGCAGCCTGATTCAATACCTAAAGACCACTATTCCTGATGTGAGAGCCGGTGGAAAAGCGACGATCAAACACGAGCTTGATCGTATCTTGTCCTACCTCGAAATCATGCAAATGCGCATGGGTAAGCGCCTCCAGTACAGCCTAGACGTGCCTGAAAACCTGTATAAACTCCATGTGCCCCCAATGGGTATATTGACCCTCGTGGAGAATGCTGTGAAGCATGGAATTGATGCAAAACCAGAAGGTGGATCGCTGCAAATCATCGTAACCCGAACCGAGCGCAAGCTCGTGGTCCGTGTGCTTGATGATGGGGTAGGTTTTGGCAGTGAAGTGGGGGGCGGCATGGGGCTGGCAAACTTACGCGAACGTATCAGCACACAGTATGGCGAACGGGCAATGTTATCGCTCAACCATCGAAAGCCTTCAGGTGTCGAGGCAATTTTGACAATTCCAGCGGAGTAACGTGACGGCAACCGCGTTGATTGTAGAGGACGAGCCACTTCTTCGAGCCGCACTGCGGCAACACTTGGCCGAGCTCTGGCCACAACTCGACGTGTCGCGGGAAGCCGAGGATGGCATCACCGCGATCAAGATGATTGGTGAACGTCTTCCTGACGTCCTCTTTCTGGATATTCACGTGCCGGGATTAAATGGCCTTGAGGTGGCAAGGCTGGTATCAGGCCGATGCCATGTTGTTTTTGTCACTGCATACCAGGAGCATGCTGTGACAGCTTTTGAGGAAGGTGCAGTTGATTTTGTCGTGAAACCTATCGAGCGTGATCGCCTTGCTGTGACGGTGGCAAGGCTTCGGCAACGCTTGACTGCGGCACCGGTTGAACTGACCGAAGTGTTGCGACTCATCGAAAGGAATCAACGTCCGGAAAACATCCGCTGGATTCAGGCCTCGGTTGGCACCCAGATCCGTATCGTCCCCGTCGAAGATGTGATCTACTTCCAGTCAGACGCGAAGTACACTAAAGTTGTTACTAAGCGTGGCGAATTGCACATTCGGCGATCAATCAAGGAGTTGCTCGAAGGGTTGGATCCCAATGATTTCTGGCAAATTCACCGAGGCACGATCGTCAATGCAAAGTGTGTCGATTCGGTCTCGCGGAGTAGCGAGCAAATGCGCCTAAGGCTGGTGGGCCGCGGCGAGAAACTATCCGTTAGCGAACCTTATCAATTTCGTTTTCGCCGCCAGTAGGGCACGGCGGTTTCGCGGACAGTTTTTCCGTGTGTCCGGTCGCACCAACAGCTGGCGCGAATATTGCTAGACTCTAACGTGTGGTTTCCTGAAACATCAAGGCGTCAGACTTACTCTTATGGTAGTTCAACTCATCAAGCCGGTGCTCGCACCGATGCTCATCGCACAGGCCAAACGCCTGCGCCGTGTCGCACTCGAATTGCCCGAGCCATCTGGCGAGCGGCACGGTGTGGCTAGGTCGCCCGATGCAGCCAGAGGGTTACCGGCACTTTCAATACTGATCGCCGGTGATTCATCTGCGGCCGGTGTGGGGGCGACGACGCAGGCCGAGGCCTTGGCCCCGCAACTGGCCGCCGCACTGGCGCAACGAATCGGGCGCGATGTATGCTGGCATCTGTTTGCGCAAACGGGCTTAACGTCGGCGGGGGTGCTTGAGCTATTACGTGCTAAGTCGTTGCCGTCGGCCGACGCAGCGGTGGTTATTGTCGGTGTAAATGATATCTCCAACAACGTCGCCATCGGTCATGCGCTACGCGCACGCAATCGAATTGTGCGCCTGTTGCAACAGCGCACCGGAGTGGGGCATGTGTTGTTTCCGGGCTTGCCAGCGGTAGAACGTTTTCCGCTGCTGCCCCAACCGCTCGCGTGGTATGGCGGTGCGGAGGCGCGACGCAGCAATAGCATGCAAGCCCGCTGGGCAGCCCATCCGTGCCGCGCCTCGCTGGTCTCGCACCTGCCGATGGACGGGTTCACACATCCCCAACTGATGGCGGAAGATGGTTTCCATCCCTCGCCGGTGTTGTATTCAATGGTGGCAGCGCATTTTGCCGAACACCTCGCCCTACGGGTTGAATCGTTGTCCGCATAGCCTTAGCCCCCCCGCTGAACTCTATTGATCGGTAGGTTCAACGACGGTGTAGCCCTTGGCGCGCAGCTTGGCAAGGAAGCCGGTTTTGCTAACCACATCGTTTAACGACAACACCGCGACCGTAACAGTGTTTGTCGCGAGCGATTTTTCTGCTTGCTCAATCCAAGCAGTTTCGATCTTCGCAGCGACGTTGGTCATGCCAAGCTTTTGTGCGAAGGACGCGTTTTGTATCGCGTTAGTACACGCTTCGCGCTGATCCTGCCACGGCAGCCCGCGCAACACGTCGATGTCCCCGCGCGCCCAAGCATTTGCGCGTTTGCGCATCACCCCCAGCTCTGCTTCGATGCGGTCGATGGTCTTGGTAAAACAGTCAATATCTTCGAGGCGAGATTTGTTCAGGTCGCGGATTGCACCGCGGGCGTTGCCTAACGGCGCTTCAAATACAACCGAAGTGATCTTGATCTTGTTGCGCTTCGCCTCGTCTTCCACCGTCTTCCACACCGGGCTGGAAGTTACCATGCCGTTCTTCTTGATCGCCTGACGGTAGAGTTCTAGCGCGGCAAAAATTGGTCGCCAGCGCTCGATGTCTTGCGATTCGTCGTCCGTGTTGTTCTCGAAAATGTATTTGTCGCGCAGCACCAACCAGCGTGCGTAGGTCTCCGCCGGGATCAGGTCCTTTAATCGCGCACCATCAGGATTTTTCCGCCCCTCCATGGCCATCGGCAGCATTGGCAATAGCGATAGAGTTTGCAGAAACCCCATGTTCTTGGTGCTCACCGAGATCGACGGCGTGCTGAGTACTTCTTGGGCACCGGCGACCGTCTCCTTAATGCCTTTGGCGCGCCACTTCATGTTTTGCGGGACGGGTGTATGCGTGGCAATGACCCACAGCGTATTGTCCCCTTTGGATACTTTCCACATTCCCGGGCCGGGCTGCTCGCCCACAACCAACAGCTCCTCGACTGGCGGCGTGACGATTGCGCTCGGCGAATTCGATTGCGCCTGAATGATGGGCGAATAGAACAAGTTGGCAATGATGGTGAAAGTGGCAAGGTTTCGTATTGAGAAGACTATGAGGAGCTTGGACATACGTTGTATCCGCAGTGGTAAAGGCTGCCGCAAAATTGGTTGGAGACGAATAAGTACGCTTAAGTTTGCCGCGCGCACTGTCAGCAGTCTAGGCTTTGTGCGACAGAATGCAGATAGAGCGGACGGGCGTGTTCTGTGGAGGGCTAACCCCAGTCGACAGTCTTAGGGGGGCAGCAGAAGGACAGTCGCAGCGGCCATTTTTTCTTGTTCATGTGCCGCGCCCGGCACTTTATGTAAAGTCCAGTTAAACGTGCAGTTTCTTGCTGCGGCGTCGCGTTTTGCCGTTTCAAAGAATGTGTTGCCGCGCTGAAAACGATTGGCCCCCTGGCGCATCGCGTCCCTGGTACGCCTTAGCTGGTAGTGATTAGGGTCGATATCAGCCTCACCAAGCATGACGGTCATTTTCCGGCTGTAACCAAGGCAGGACGTCATCGCGTTGGCCGGGACGTTTTGCAAGCCATAGGGGTAGTTAACGTTGGTATCGGGCATCAAGTACCAACCGGCATTCGCCGCGTAGGCGTGGGTCATCCGTACCTGCGGCATCATCATCACCATACGGTGGGTGAATTGGCCGCCCGCGGAGTGGCCATAAAGAATGTACCCACTCGTCGTTGCGCCCGTTGTCTTGCGCACGTGGTCAAACAATTCTTCGATGACGTTAAACGTCCACGATGCGACGGGGTTCGGCACAAGAGATTTGTTGGAAACATTGCCCTCGCTGTATTGGCCAGAGGGGTAGTCGGACTCCGCAAACAGCGGGGCGACGATGATGAGGTTACGTGCTCCCACAGAGTCTTTCCACGCGCCAAACGTGGCGGGCGCGCCGCGGCTTGCGCCGTGTAGTGCAAAAACAATCTGTGTTTGCGCGTCGATGATTGCGGGTCGCTGCACAAATACTTTGAGCGGCCCGCTTACACTCGGTTTGTACATGAACTCCGCCGATATCGCACCACGTGTTTCGTTGCCGCCGCGCGCGGAACCGGCACCGCTATCGCTACCCGGGACGGCACACGAGGCCAGCAGACAGCATACGAGCAGTGCGGCCAGAGAGTTCAAGGTTTGCGTGCGCAAGGTGTTCGCTCCGAAAGAATGAACGGTACTGGATCAACAATATACTGGCCACAGGTCTTCTTACGTATTGTCGCAAACAGCACCTCACCAATTCCCGGGTGCACTTCAACAGCGGAGGAAACTGAATTTCTCAAGCAGCCGGGGTCGAGTTTTTGAAGGGAAGCCGTCGCAATCCGGCGTGACGGAAAAACGCCTACCGGCGGGTGACTTCAGCCATTTTTGCTTGAAGATACCCGCCTTTAATGTTCCCGAGTTGCATCAACAATCCAAATTGCGCCGCCAACATCGACGCGACCTTCGCACACAAAAGGTGCGTAAGCCGACTGAAGTCGTTCTTTGGCGGTGATTTTGATATCGGAATCCAATTCCGCAATCGCCGCAGCAGCCGGGCCGATTTGCATCGAGAAGTCCGCAGCTGCTGCCGCACCACCTTGAGTTGCAAGACAAACCGAAAAATCGAAAGGTGTGATGGTGATGTTGCTAAAACCAGCCGAGGCAACGATACCATCGAGGCGCGCGCGATCTGCCAGCGCAAACGGTCCCGGCGGGGGGATGGCAGGCTCCGCTGTGGATGCGGAGGCTTGCGGAATGAGATCGCGAATGGCAGCCATGGGGAGTGACACCCACTGATTTTTGGCAACTGATCGCCAACACGTAAACAGAAAGCGCCCACCGGGCCGTACATTCGTCGCAATATTGGCGAAGGCTGCGTTGGGATCGGCGAAGAACATCAGGCCAAACTGCGAAACGGCAAGGTCGAATGGGATTTCACTTCTCCACACTGATGCATCTGCTTTGATTAAAGTTGCCTTGCCGGCCGTGCGCCGCGCGGCAACCGCGAGCATGGCTTCGGACACATCCACACCGGTGACATGTGCGCCGCCCGCCAGCCAGATGCTGCAGGTCTTGCCATTTCCACAGCCAATATCGAGTAATCGAATGCCGGCCACCGAGCCAGCGCGCCTCGTTATCTCGACCGTCGCGGGTGCGAGCATCATGTCGAGCGCGGCTTGGAGGGCCGCCCATTTCGCACCGACACGGCCATTCCACAATTCGATCTGTGCTTGGTTTGCAGCACTCATGGTCGTCTAGCGTTGAATTGCTCGGCCGGGTGGGTCTCCGCTCCGGTCGGGGATTTGTGTGACACAAGTAACGATCGCATCGCACACATAGCCTTTTACATTGAGCCCCCACAATCGGCAATTCGTGTCACTGACGGACCTGTCGATAAAAGTTCTGCCGGGGATTGGTCTTGTTGGGCAAGCACTTTCAACTTCGAAGTTCAGGCTAGCCCGTGCTTCCGCTTCGGTTTTATGCTGGACGGTGTTGACTTTGCTTCGATTGGTCACGGTTTTCATAGGCCGCGCCTCCGCGGCTTTTGCGGCGAGTCGCCTTTCGTCCGCTTTTCGTTGCTCCTCTTGACGCTTGGCTTCTTGAGTACGTTGTTCGGCCTTCAGCCGATCCTCTTCTTTACGCTTGCGGTCTTCTTCCAGCTTAGCCTGTTGCTCGCGTTCTTTCTGTTCACGCGCACGCTCTTGGTCACGCTGTCGTTCGCGTTCCAATCGGGCTTTCTCCTCGTTGGCACGCTGGGTGTTTGCCTGTGCAACCTGCTGACGATCCCGCTCCGCACTTTCCTTTTGGTAGGCTTGTTGCCGGCGTAGCTCCGCCTGCCGATCAGCCTCCGCACGGTTGCGCCGATCTTGCTCGAACTGCGCCGAGCGACGTCGATTGTCCTCCTGCACTTTTTGCTGGTCACGGATGCGCTGGTTGGCCAGCTCTGCTTGGCGGTTGATGCGTTCCTGCTCGGCGCTGCGACTAGCGGCATCACGCTGTCTGCGCCTGTCAGCCGCAGCATCTTGTTCGCGGCGGTTTTGCTCGCGCAGGCTTGCTTGGCGCCGTTGGTCCGCTGTCCGGCGCGCGTCCGCTGCCTCTTGTTCGTAACGTCGGTTTTCCGCTTCAATTTGTCGCTGGCGCTCGGCTTCGGCGAGCCGTTCGCGCTCGCGCGCCTCTTCTTCCACACGTCTGCGTTCGGCGTCGAGACTCTGCCGGGAGATGGCCAAACGGTCACGATCTCTTGCACTAGTCGCTACCTTTGCGGCTTTGGCTAATGCCGCCTCCGTACAAGAAAAATTTCGCGCGCGCGTACAACTATCGGCAGTTTCGATTTGCCCTTGAAAATCTTGCCGATCGAGGCGATCCAATTTGTCAGCCATGTCGAGCAAGTCGTTTGGCGCTGCCAACGCCATGCCTGAGAAAAAAATCGTGAGCGCCGCAGCGGCTACCGTCTTCATGGCGCATTCTCACGAACAACACGAAAGCTGATATGTCCGCCGGGCATCTGAGTAGCCGCGCGCCTTGTAGCTGCGGGCGGAGTGAGCGCACTGTTCTGCCAGCCAAGCCCTCTCAAAATACTTAGCCCCGGCGCACATGCCGCATCTTGCCAAGCAATAGCTGTCGCGGGCGCACCATCATAGTTGCGGTGCCAACAGTCCTCGACCCATTCCCAAGCATTTCCCGCCATATCGCGGAGCCCCCAAGCATTGGCCTTGAAGCGGCCGACCGGTGCGGTAAAGACCCACTGGTCATTGCAGGCTGCTTCAAGCTTAACGTCGAGAGCGCGCTCGAATGAGATATCCGCGAGATTGGCAAATTGACAGGTGTTGCCGTCTACACTTCGCCACATCATTCGCGATTCACCTCCGGCGCGTGCGGCATACTCCCACTCCGCTTCAGATGGGAGTCGATAACGATTGCCCGTCGTTTCAGTGAGCCACTTGGTGAATGCCTGTGCGTCTTGTTTGCTCACACAAACGACGGGATGCTCGTCGGTTTGGGCGAAGCCCGGCGATTGCCAATTGGCGTCGCGCAACTTGGTCGCCAATGCGCCGGACTCAGCTTTAGTGAGGAGGTTACATTTTTCAGCGCTGGCGTGTTTGGTCGCAGTAATGAATGCCGAGTATTGTCCACGGGTAACCTCGGTCTTGCCGATTGAAAACGAGGCAACCGTAACGTTGCGGAGCGGGTATTCTGACTCCGGAGTTACACCGCTTGTGTCATAAGGAGAACCCATCTCAAAACGCCCCGCAGGTAGCTTCACCATTTCCGGGCAATCGGCGCAGTCGCGAAAAGGTTTGAGTGAAGCAGGGTCAACGACCACGGGCTTGGGCACATAATCGCGCGCGATACGAAAGCCGGCCCATGCGCGTACCTTATTCTGGCCAATGTATTGAACGAGCGCTGGACCAGACCCCCAACTACCTCCGGCAAGGCCGTAAGCAGGCTCACCCAGACTAGCGCCGGTCTCTGAACTGCAGGCATCGAGCGCGCGCCCATCTTTTGGTGCGTTACTGATGTCGATCGCGCGCTCGAATGTGTCCAGCGCCATACCAGGATTTAAGCGAGAAGTTGGACCAAGGCAATCAGCAACGTGTTCAGCGATATTACCCACCATGTCATGTACCCCCCACGCATTGGCGGGAAAACTACCGACATCTGCCGGCCGCTCGCCGTCCCATTTGCTGCCACAACCAACACAGTTAGCTGCACCCACAGCTAGCTGTGCGCCCCATGGCCAGGGTGTCGTCGCGCCTGCGTATCGCACGTAATGCGACTCGGCTAACGTGAGCAGGCGGTATGGCTGACTAGTCTTGCGTGCTAGCCAAGTGATGTACTGCTGCGCGTGATTGGGCGAGACGTTGATGACCGGCTGACGACCCCGTCCCCATTGAGTATCAAAAATAAGGCCCTCGGCCTTGCCGGATGGCGGGGTATAGGTACAGCCGCGCTCCGCTACACACCGATCCCATTCGTCGAAAGTGACTTCGAACTTACCAACCGCAAACGGCGCACCGAATTCGATACTGCCGATCCAGCGACGCAGGTCATTGTCGCCCGGGGTGGTCGTCGTCTTCCCTGGTGGAATCCAGACCAGCTCCGGGCAATCAGCGCAGTCGCGGAAGGCGGTTCCGGTACCCGCCTTCAAGCCGTCCGCCGCGAACGCCGCAGCAATCCACGTTTGACGGTCTCGGCGACGTTCCTCGGCTTGGATTGGGGCTAGCCGCTTCATCTCAACAATTCTGGCTGCACGTGCGGCTTCGGCTGCCTTACGTTGTTCTTCAGCTTTACGCGCACGCTCTGCCTCTGCCGCCCGTCGCTCGTTTTCTAATCGTTGTCTCTCTGCCTCAGCGCGGCGGCGCTCGGTTTCGACTCGTTGACCCTCGGCGTTTAGCTGCACCGGGCCGAGTGTGACCTCAAGCCGTTTGACGACATCGTCACCGATGCGAAAACTTTGGGTGAATGTCCGTTCGCGCAGACTGTCGATTTTCTTTAGCGCCCGAATCTCGACTTGGCCCGCCGCCACTTTCACATCCAGCGGACACTCGCCGGCGAATTTTTGATTAACTGTGATTTCAGCACCTGCGTTGTCACCATCACAGGCAATTCGCAGCGCCGATGTGGCGGCTTGCGCGAGGAGCATTGTTGTATGGCAGAGCAACATCAGTGCCACGGCGCAAGTAATCCTGTTCAAAAGCCACCCCTTGTTTCGAAATTGTTGTGCAAGGGACTCTAACAAACGCGCTTTTGCTTGCCAACTAAATTCGATCCAATACAAAGCACAATCCGCTAGGTGGCCGATCGAGCTGCAAAGTTCGAGCAGAACAGGGTGATGATCTTATTCGGACTCATTTGGGCAGGTCTCGCGCCACTCTTACTGCTGCTGATTGCCGCCGCTGTTGCGCGGTGGCTTCGGCGCGCAAACATTCGATGGCCCTGGCCGCTGGCGATTGTCGCGCTTGCCACACCAGTGGCGAGTGTGTGGTTATGGGGCTGCTCTGGTGAAAGCGCCACACTGGCTCACACACCTTGAGCATGAGTGGCACAGCCCAATCTGGCGACCATGGATCGAGGGGCTTTCACGTTCCCACCAACTGATTAGGATGGATCAGCGTTGCTGCGGTCTTTCGGATTGGGGCGTAGACGAAGTCTTGTTCGAGGCCCTGATTCACGATCTGGAAGCAGTTGTCGATGCGGCGGGGCTTGATTGTTTTGCGCTGGTCGGCCATTCCCAGGGCGGCACCATCGCGATGGAATATGCCGTACGCCACCCCGAACGGGTCTCGCACCTCGTCCTGCTAGGTGCATTTGCGCGAGGCGCCTTGCGCCGCAATACCTCTGCGCGTGCCGTGGAGGAACAAGAGGCGCTGTTGAAGTTGGTCGAAGTCGGCTGGGGACGAAACGACGATAGCTACCGCCAGTTGTTTTCCGGCCAATTTCTGCCCGGCGGATCAATCGAGCAAATACAGTCGTTTAGTGAATTGCAACGCCTGTCCGCTAGCGCGGAGAATGCCGTTCGCATCATGCGTGCGTGGCAGTCAATTGACATTAGTGATTCTGCGCAGCGCGTACAGTGTCCAACATTGATCATGCATGCACGCAATGATCGGCGTATCCCTTTCGAAGAAGCGAGGCGCCTAGCCGCGAGCATTCCGGGAGCGCGTCTCGTGCCGTTGGAGAGTGAGAACCACATTCTGTTAGAGCGGGAGCCGGCTTTCGCACAGTTCTTTGAGGAAATGCGCGCCTTTGTCGGCGCGGGTGAACGTGCCACGATCCGGACAGCGTTGCCGTCGTTGACCGCGCGTGAAACTGCCGTCTTGGACCGGATTGCCGAAGGATTGGATAACGCACAAATCGCTGCGCACTTAACTCTCTCGGAAAAGACCGTCCGGAACTACGTAACTCAGATTTTCGACAAGCTTGGCGTCGAAAACCGATCACAAACCATCGTGCTTGCCCGCAAGAACGGCTACGGTTCCCGCTAACGGGCCGGAGGATTTTGCCGAGGTCGGGACCACTGTCCCACCCCAATTGCGTCCCCGGCACCTAAACCGGGACAACCGCCCCATGTGTGGATTTCAGGACTCCCCCAAGATGCGTGCTCACGCCGCCACGCTGCGGCAGGCCGTGACTCACTCTGTCCTGAAGGGTTGTCTATGATTAAGCGTGTTTCGATATTTGCGTATGGCGTGTTTTGTTATGTCGTCTTCTTTGCGACGTTCCTCTACGCCATCGCCTTTCTTGGCAATTTTTGGGTGCCGCGGTCAATCGACGCTCCGGTCGGCGACAACTTGTTGCGCAGTATCGCGATCGATTTGCTGTTGTTGTCAGTCTTCGCAATCCAGCACAGCGTGATGGCGCGGCCTTGGTTTAAACGCTGGTGGACGCAATATGTCCCGGAGCCGGCCGAACGCAGCACGTACGTACTTCTATCGAGCGTTGCGCTCATTGCTTTGTTTGCGCTGTGGCAGCCGCTGGGCGGCAACCTATGGGCCTTTGACGGGACTGCGGCAATCGCGGTATATGTTGTCTACGCGCTGGGCTGGTTGTTGCTGCTCGCATCAACGTTTTTTATCGACCACTTCGATCTGTTTGGGCTGCGGCAGGTTTGGCTGCAATTGGTAGATCGCCCGTATCGCCATCTGGCGTTCAAGACGCCGGGGCCATATCGCTTGGTCCGGCATCCAATCTATGTCGGCTGGCTGCTCATTTTCTGGGCAACGCCAACGATGGGCACGGCACACTTTCTATTTGCAGTCATGACCACCGCTTATATCCTCGTGGCGATCCGATTTGAGGAGAAAGACCTCGTCGACCATCTCGGCGACGACTACCGCCACTATCGACAATCGACGCCGGCCCTTATCCCGTTTTCCGGCGGTGACAAGCGACGTGGTGCAACTGGCGCTTATGGCTCCGTAGTGAATAGCACGAATAACCCTAAATCCGGCAGTTACCCTGCCGCTGTAAGTTGGGCTGACGGTAGCCAAGGTGGCAGTGGGCGCGTGATTTTGGCCACTACGTATTCCAGAAATGTCTTCCATCGATCCGTAAAAGGCAACTG
>Ga0315906_10002333_pt1 | contig 26703 bp, 17 predicted proteins | sample LakEriMetagenome_4_FD_203526 | JGI IMG/M metagenome (GOLD analysis project Ga0315906, IMG submission 203526) | Freshwater fungal communities from buoy surface, Lake Erie, Ohio, United States - Buoy 2 MA122 | ecosystem: Environmental > Aquatic > Freshwater > Lake > Lake biofilm | place: USA...
TGGAATCCCGAGGATCCCGAGCGAGGGCTGGACCCGGCGCATCTCGCCGATCTCGATGTCGTCGTCCATCTCGCCGGCGAGTCGATCGCCGGCGGGCGCTGGTCGGCCGAGCGCAAGCGGCGGATCCTCGAGAGCCGGACGAAGGGCACCGCGACCGTCGCGCGCGCGATCGCGCGCGCCGAGCGGCGGCCCGAGGCGTTGCTTTCGGCGAGCGCGATCGGCTTCTACGGAGATCGCGGCGACGAGGCGCTCGACGAGCGCAGCGGTGCCGGCGCCGGCTTCCTGCCCGATGTCGTGCGCGCGTGGGAAGACGCGACGGTCGCCGCCCGCGATGCCGGCGTGCGGACGGTGCACATGCGCTTCGGCGTCGTGCTCGCGGCGGCGGGCGGCGCGCTCGGAAAGATGCTGACGCCCTTCCGGCTCGGCGCGGGCGGGCCGGTGGGAAGCGGCCGGCAGGGGATGAGCTGGATCTCGCTCGACGACCTCGTCGGCGCCGTGCTCTTCGCCGCGCGCGATCCGGCGCTCGCCGGCGCGGTCAACTTCGTCGCGCCCGGCGCGGTCGCGCAGCGGGAGTTCGCCCGCGTCCTCGGCCGCGTGCTGCGACGCCCCGCCTTCGCGCCGCTGCCGGCACCGGTGGTGCGGGCGATCTTCGGGGAACTCGGACAGAGGCTCCTTCTCGAAGGCGCCTTCGTGCGGCCGGTGGCGCTCGAGCGCGCCGGATTCCGCTTCGAGCACGCGACGCTCGAGGACGCGCTTCGACTTGAACTCGGCGCGATGCGACCGAACTGACGGAGGTGCGATGGCGACACGGGCGATCCACTGGATTCGGCGCGACCTGCGCCTCGACGACAACCCCGCCCTCCAGCGCGCGGCGAAGGCCGACGCGCTGCTCTGCGTCTACATCCACTCGCCTGAGGAGGAGGCGCCGTGGGCGCCCGGCGGCGCCCAGCGCTGGTGGCTCGCGCGTTCGCTCGCCGCCCACGCGCGGATGCTCGAGGAGCGCGGCTCGCGTCTCGTCGTGATGCGAGGCGCGGCCGACGCTGTGCTGGCCGACCTCGCGAAGCGCTGGAGCGCGACCGAAGTGGTGTGGTCACGGCGCTTCGAGCCGGCGGCGATCGCGCAGGAGTCGCGCGTCGAGGGCGCGCTCGACCGCCTCGGCGTCGCGTGGAGCGGACTCCTCTCGAACCACATCGTCGACCCGGACGAGGTCGCGACCAAGGAAGGCCGGCCGTACCAGGTCTACACGCCGTTCTCGCGCGCGGTGCGCGCGCGGCCCGCGCCCGCGCAGCCGAAGCCGGCGCCGGCCACGCTGCCTTCGGGCGACGGAGGCCCGAAGGGGATCGCGATCGAGGAACTCGGGCTCGAGCCGACGATCGACTGGGCGGGCGGCCTTCGCGCGATGTGGACGCCAGGCGAGGCGGGCGCTGAGAAGCGGCTCGCGACCTTCGTCGGCGCGCCGCTCGGCGGATACCCGGAAGGCCGCGACGATCCGTCGATCGAAGGCACCTCGCTCCTCTCGCCGCATCTTGCCTTCGGCGAGATCGGCATCCGGCGCGTCTGGCATGCCGCCGCGCGCGCGAAGGGCCTGCCCGCCGAGAGCATCGACAAGTACCACGCCGAGCTCCTGTGGCGCGAGTTCGCGACGCATGTCCTGCGCCATTTCCCGCACACCGACCTTCGCCCGCTGCGCCCCGACTACGCGCGTTTCCCGTGGCGGAACGACGCTGCGGCGCTCGAGGCGTGGAAGCGGGGGCGCACCGGATATCCGCTTGTCGACGCGGGCATGCGGCAGCTCTGGCACACCGGCTGGATGCACAACCGGGTGCGCATGGTCGTCGCGAGCTTCCTCGTGAAGCACCTGCTGCTGCCGTGGCAGGAAGGCGCGAAGTGGTTCTGGGATACCCTCGTCGACGCCGATCTTGGCAACAACTCGCTCGGCTGGCAGTGGAGCGCTGGTTCCGGCGCCGACGCCGCGCCGTACTTCCGCATCTTCAATCCGACCTCGCAGGCGGAGAAGTTCGACCCGGACGCCGCCTACATCCGCAGGTGGGTGCCCGAACTCGGCCGACTGCCCGCGAAGGCGGCCCTCGCGCCGTTCGACGCGCCGCCGCTCGTCCTCGCGAACGGGGGCGTGACCCTCGGCGACGAGTATCCCCGGTGTATCGTGGAGCATGGCATGGCGCGCGAGCGCGCGCTTGCGGCGCTTTCCGCGATCTCGAAGCGCGCCGCGACCTGACGCCGGAGGCACCATGATGCGACGACCGCTCCGCTCGATCTTCTCGGCTGTGGCGGCGGCGGCGTCCTGCGCGACCGCGCTCGCCGTTCCGCCCGACCGCGGCGACCTCGCCATCGCCTACATGCGCTTCGAGCGCGCGGTCGCGGAGCGCGCGCCGACCGGCGAGCGTCTTGCCGCGGTGAACCGCGGTTTCGACTCGCTCACCGGCGCCTTCTTCGCCGGCGACTACGCGACCGCGCTCAACGCGCTCGCGTCGATGACGGCGGGGCTCGAACTTCCGGCCGACGCGTCCGAGGATGCGCGCGCGGCCTCGCGCGAGGCCTGGCGCGGCGCCGTCGCGCAGCGGATTTCCGGCGTCCCGAAGGCGATCGTCGCCGGCGCGGATTTCCGGTTCGAACTCGCGATCGAACCGCTCGATGGTGTGTTCGGGGGCGTCGCTCCGAGGGCGATCGCGCTGCGCGACGCTGCCGGAGCGGAGGTCGCGCGCGCGCCGTGGCGCACCGATGGCCCGCTCGTGCTCGCCGGAAAGGCGCCGGCCGCGGGCGCGCGGCTTCACGCGATCGTCGAGCGCGCCGACGGCGTCGCGGTCGAGTTCGGTCGCAGCGCGGTCCTCGCCGCGCCGCTCGCCGAGTCGCGCGCCGCGCTCGCCGCGAGGCTCGAGGCGCTCCGCGGTAAGCCCGAGGTCGCGGCCGAAGACATCGAGGCGATCTCGGCGCGCCTCGCGCTGCTTTCCGACCAAGTCGACCGCACGCGCAGCGCCGCGCTGCTCGCCGATCCCGGCGAACTCGTTGCCGCGATCGGACGCGAGCTCGATCGCCTCGAGCGCGGCGAGCGGCCGTTCGCCGGCCTGCGAGGCACGCACTGGCGTCCGCGCAAGCTGCTCGGCGCGCAGATTCCCGTCGCGTGTCACGTCCCTCCGGGCGAGGGGCCGTTTCCCGTCGTCGTCGCCTTCCACGGCGCCGGCGGCGACGAGTGCATGTTCTTCGAGGGCTACGGCATGGGCGCGCTGCGCCGCCTCGCCGACGAACTCGGATTCGTCGCCGTCTGCCCGGTGACGGTGCCTTTCGCCGCGAGTCCCAACCTGATCGACGCGCTCATCGAGTCGGTCGGGAAGGACGCGTCCATCGATGCGTCGCGCGTCGTGCTCGTCGGGCATTCGCTCGGCGCGGTCACGGCCTCGCGCCTCGCGGCGCTCAAGCCCGAGCGGGTGCGGGCGGCCGCGCTGATCGCGGGCTTCGCGGACATCATGCGCTCGAAGCCGCCTGCTCCGCGGCGGCTGTGGGCGGCGGAACTCGACCCGCTCTTCGCGCTCCCGCGGCTCGAAGCCGAGCGGAACAAGCTCGTCGAGGCCGGGCGATCGCTCGAACTGACGGTGGTGAAGGACCAGGGCCACACGCTCGTCGTGGGCGCGGTGCTGCCCGAGGCGGTGCGCTGGGCCCTCGCGCAGGCGCCGCCGGCGACGCAGCCGACGATCAGGCCCGAGTGACGGTTGCCGCCGCGAGCCGGCCTCGCACGATCGCCGCGACGAACCCGACCGCGAGCGCGCCGAGCACGAGCCCGATGAAGACCGGCGGACCGTGTCCGAGCGACAGGGCCACGAGCCCGAGCATCGGGCCGACGAAGTAGCCCGCGCCGACGAGCGCCTCGTGGATGCCGCCGGCGTCGACCTCGGCCGCGCCGACCGCGAGGCCGTAGTAGATCGCGTTGTAGTAGATGATGCCTTGGCCGGCGCCGAGTGCGAGGAGGCCGACGACGAGGGCCGATTCGCTCGGCGAGGCGACGGCGACGGCGAATCCCGACGCGAGCAGCACGCCGGCGACGACGAGCGTCGTCGCGCGGCCGTGCCAGAACGCGGTCCGCCACAGGACGAGCACCGCCGCGAGCCGCGCGAGGTGCCAGACCGACCCGAGCGGCGCCTGCCATTCCTTCTGGGTCTTCAGGTGCTCGAAGAGATACGGCAGGATCGGCGCCAGCGCGCCGATCGCGAGATAGCCCATCGGATGCAGAATGCGCGACGACGCGAGCAGCGAGCGGTAGGAGCCCGGTACATGCCGCGCCTGCTCGTCGAGGTCATGGGCGGGCGGATGCCTCGGGAACAGCAGCAGGCAGCCGTAGGCGAGCAGGTAGATCGGAAGCAGCGACGGAATCGCCCACTCGATCAGGCCGTAGCGCTCGAGCGGACCGGTCGCCGCGAGTCCGACCGCGGTCGCGAGCATCCACGAAGCGTTCCACCAGCCGATCGTGTTGCGCATGTCGGCGCCGTGGCGGCCGGAAACGAGGTAGTGCTGCACGATCGGCCACTGCAGCGCGCCGAGCCCGGTGATGGTCAGCGCCACGAACCAGAAGACGCCCTCGGTCGGGACGATGACGACGAGCGGCGCAAGCAGCGCCTGCGCGAGCAGCACCACGCCGAGCGCCGCCCGCGGGCTCATCCGGCGCTCGAGCAGCCGCACCGTCCACCCCGCGCGCAGGGCCACGCCGGTGTAGAGCACGCCGTTCGCGAAGGCGAGGATCAGGCTCGACTTCTGGTCGAATCCGTGCGTGCGCTCGGCGATGAAGTAGAGCGCGTTCCAGACGATGCCGGTGCCAAGCGACGCGAGAAAGGTAAGCAGCGCCATGGGCACCGCCCGGACCGGTCCTGAGGCGTCGTTCGGGGCCGCGCGCGCTGCGAGCATCGGGCGAGTGTACCGACGCCGCCGTCGCGATTCGGCCCGAAACCCGCTGCGGCCACGCGCGCGCCGGCTGCTAGAATGCGCCAGTCCTGTCCGTGTAGCTCAATTGGATAGAGCGTTGCCCTCCGAAGGCAAAGGTTGCAGGTTCGAGCCCCGCCATGGACGCTTCGCCGCGCCCGACCTCCTGGTCGGGCGCGCGTCGTTTTGCCCGCTGCGGGTACCTTCCCGGTGATGACGAACGAACGCCCGATGCCCGCCCCGATGACGGTCGCGCAGTTCCAGCAGCTGATCCGCGACAAGTACTTCGCCACCGACAACGCCCGCGGCGCGCCCGGCACCTACCTCTGGTTCGTCGAGGAAGTCGGCGAACTGGCCCACGCGATCGCGAACCGCGAGCGCGGCAAGCTCGACCAGGCGAACCTCGAGGAGGAGTTCGCCGATGTCCTCGCGTGGCTCGCGACCCTCGCAAACATCTGCGGCGTCGATCTCACCCGGGCGATCCACGACAAGTACGTGAAGGACGGCGGACCGGAAGGATTCAAGGTCTGAGGGCATTCGAGGTTTGAAGCGATTCGAGGTTTGAAGCGATTCGAGGTCTGAGACGCGAGGAACCCGCATGGCAACGACCGCGACCGGACAGTGCCCGTTCTGCGCGCGCGCGCAGACGATCTACGCCGAGAGCCCGCGCTGGCTTCTGATGCGTCACGCCGACCCCGTTCCGCTCGCCGGATGGATGATGCTGGTCGCGCGCGAGCATCGGGCTGGCCTCGATGCTGCCACCGCGGCCGAAGCGGCCGAAATCGGGCCGGCGCTCGCGGCCATCGCCGCCGCCGTCCGCGCCGAAACCGGCTGCGAGCGCACCTACTCGATCACCTTCAACGAGGCCGTGCCGCATCTGCACCTCCATGTGATCCCGCGCCACGCGGCGGACGCGTCGACGACGAGCTGGGCGCTCGCCGACCGCTACCGGGCCACGATGCGCAAGGAAGTCGCTCCGGCGGCGGCCGAAGACGCCGAGCGCATCGCCGAGGCGGTCGCGAACCGGGCCATCGGCGCGCTTGCGAGCCTCGGCTTCGTGCGCGCTGGCTGATCGCCCGTATGCTGCGGCGATGACGGCCACCGCGACCGGCACCGGACAGTCCCGCATGCACGAAGCGTTCGCGCGCGCCCGCGCCGAACGGCGCACGGCCGTGCTGCCCTTCATCACCGGCTGCTATCCCGATGCGGCCGCGACCGAGCGGCTCCTCCGCGAGCTGCCCGCCGCCGGCGCCGACCTCATCGAGATCGGCATCCCGTTCTCCGACCCGATCGCGGACGGACCGGTGATCGCCGAGTCGATGCACCGTGCGCTCGTCGCCGGTGCGACGCCGGCGGCCGTGTTCGAGGCGGTGCGGCGGGCAAGTCCGTCGGTGCCGGTCGTGGCGATGGTGTCGGTCTCGATCGTCGAGCGGATGGGGCGCGATCGCTTCCTGCGCGATGCGGTCGACGCGGGCTTCAGCGGCTTCATCGTGCCCGACGCCGACCCGGCGAGCGCAGCGGAGATCGCCGCGTCCTGCGCCTCGCTTGGCGCCGGCTTCTGCCCGCTCGTCGCGCCCACGACCTCGGGCGAAAGGCTGCGGAGCCTCGCCCTCGCCGCAAGCGGCTTCGTCTACCTCCTCGCGCGCGCCGGCGTCACCGGCGAGCGGACCGAGGCGCCCGAGATCGAAGCGTCGGCGCGACGGCTTCGCGAGGCGCTCGCGACGCGACCCGCGGGCGCGCCGGCGATCCCGATCGCGGCTGGGTTCGGCATCGCGAGCGGCGACCATGTCCGCGCGGTCGGCGCGCACGCCGACGGCGCGATCGTCGGAAGCGCGATCGTGCGCCGCATGACCGACGCGATCGCGGCCGGAGCGGATCCGGTCGCGGCGGCGCTCGAACTCGTGCGCGGACTTCGCGGCTGACCGTCAGCGGTAGCTGCGGAGGACGCCGATCACGATCCCCTGGATCGAGCAGTCGTCGACGATGATCGGCGCGAAGTCGGGATTGGCCGGCTGCAGCCGGATGCGCCCGTCCTTCTCGCGGAAGTAGGTCTTGAGCGTCGACTCGCCGTTCGGAAGAAGCGCGACCACGCGCTCGCCGTTGCGCGCGGTGTTCCGCCGGTCGATCAGGACGAAGTCGCCGTCGAGGATGCCCTCGTCGCGCATCGATTCGCCGTCAACCTTGAGGGCGAAGGTCGAGCCGCGGCTCGCTCCGCGCTGGCCGCCGAAGAGGTCCTCGAGCGCGAGCGTCTCCGACTGCTCGAACTTCTCGATCGGGTAGCCGGCCGCGACCTTGCCGACGAGCGGGAAGGCAAGGCGCGCGGCCGCCGGCTCGGCGCTCTCCGCGTGCAGCTGCCGCGCGGGAAGTTCGCCGTCGAAGTCGAAGCCCGACTCTCCCTCGAGATCCTCGGGAAGGTCGACCTCAGCCGACACCGACAAAGAGCGTGCCTTGTTCGGGTCGCGCCTGAGCGCGCCCTTGGCGACCAGCGCCTCGACGTGCTCGAAGACCGTGACCCTGCTGACGCCGAGCGCCGTCGCCAGTTCCTGCATCGTCGGGGAGAACCCCCGCGACTTGCGCGAGCGACGGATGAGCTGAAGGACGCGGAGCTGCTTCGGAGTGAGATTCATGTCGGGGTGCATCCTGCAAGGGTGATTCGTGGTCGGTCGTCGACGCGAGCGCGCTCGCGAGGTCGGTGTTGGAGAACGGGGCAGCGTCGGAAGTTGAGAAGATCTCGCATGCGAGCGACTCGAAGCGCTGGTACAGGCGGTTCGCGGCGCGGCGGAAGAGGCCGGAGACGCTGCGCTGCGCCGGCGGGGCGGACGCGACACGCGAGTCGCGCCGCATCGTCGCGTCCTCGGGGTGGCGAAGGATGCGCGTGCCCGAGGCGACGTAGCGGCGGCGGTAGTCGCCGCCCGGGCCGAGCTCGACGAGCGGCGCCGCGAGGCTCGACGGCGAGATCGTGACGAACTCGATCTCGCGGTGGTGTGAGCGCTCGCTGACGGCGATCGCGCGCGGCGAAGCGACCTCGGTGCTGTCGTAGCCGTGCGCGGCGAGGCGCTTTCCGTTGGCAAAGGTGCTGAACCGTTCCATCGACGCATCCATCCTTTCCGCGCGTCCGCGAGGGCCCGCGCGATCTTTCCCCTGCGACGCGGCCGTGTCGGCTGCGTCGGTCCGTGCGTCGCGATTCCCCTGCGACAGTGGACGGGTCGAAGCAATGAACTCGGGCTCCGCTCCGGGAGCCCGCTGAACGCTGGCTGTCGAGATGCTCGGTCGGATCCGGTCCGAACCGGCGACGGCGCGAAGGTTGGCCTCGCTGCTTCGGGTTCGGGTGGTGGATCCGGTGGTGCGCATCTTGGATTTGCTTGCGGTGACTTGCTCGCGGCGTCAGGCGGTGCGCCGGGCGCGTGAAGAGGTATTCGGTTGCTGTTCGGTGTTCCCTTCAGAAGTTGTTCGGGAGATGTTCGTACGAACGGATCCCGTCGGCAAGGGGCCGGGCTGGATTTTCGCCGATTTTGATGTGTTCAAGCCGGACACTATCGGACGCCTCCCGGCACCCGTTCGGGCCATCCGAAACCGCGCTCTCGTACCCTGCCGACCCATGTCCGGTGACACCGATCGCCTTTCCGAGCCGCCGCCGACCGAGATCGCGCCCGGCGACCTCGCCGCGCTCTTCCCGCTCGACCGTTCCTACACCTTCCTGAACCACGGCAGCTTCGGATCGGTCCCGCATGAAGTCCGCGCCGAGCAGGAGCGGTGGTCGCGCGAGATCGAGGCGCGCCCGATCGAGATGCTCGGCCGGCGCATGGCGTCGCTGCTCGAGTTCGCGCGCCAGGATGTCGCGCGCTTCGTCGGAACGGCGCCCGAACGCGTCGGCTTCGTGACGAACGCGACCGAAGGCGTGAACGCCGTGCTGCGGTCGATCGACTGGAAGGCCGGCGACGAGATCGTGGTCCTCGACCATGTCTACAACGCGATGCGGCAGTCGGTGCGACGGCTCGAAGGCGAGTTCGGCGTCGTGATGCGCCGCGCGGAGGTCGCGCTTCCCGTCGATTCGCCCGCGCGCTTCGTCGAGGCCGTCGAGCGCGCCTGCTCGCCGCGCACGCGGCTCCTCTTGATCGATCACATCACGAGCCCGACAGCGGTGGTCGTGCCGGTCGCGGAGATCGTCGCCGCCGCGCGCCGGCGCGGCATCCTCACGCTCGTCGACGGCGCGCATTCGCCGGGATCGGTCGCGCTTGCGATCGATGCGATCGGCGCCGACTGGTACACGGCGAATCTCCACAAGTGGGTCTGCGCGCCGAAGGGCTGCGCGCTGCTCGTGCCCTCGGCGGAGCGCGCGGCCGCGACCCATCCGCTCGCGACGAGCCACGCCTTCGGCGAGGGCTTCGTGCGCGAGTTCGAGTGGCAGGGGACGCGCGACTTCACGCCGTGGCTCGCGGTGTCGGCGGCGCTGCGCTTTTTCGAGCGCTTCGGCTGGGATCGCGTGCGCGCGCGCAACCAGGCGATGGCCGCGTGGTCGCAGCGCGTCCTCTGCGCCCATTGGGGCGTGCAGCCGCTGACGCCGCTCGACGGAACGATGCTCGCGTCGATGGCCGCTGTCCGTCTGCCTGATACCGCGCGCGCCGGCTTCGCCTCGGTCGAGGCGTTTCAGGCGCATCTCTACGCCGCCGAGCGGATCGAGATTCCCGTGATCGACTGGCCGAGCGGCTGGCATGTCCGCGTGTCGTGCCATCTGCACACCGCGCCGCGCGACGTGGCGCGGCTCGCCGAGGTCGTGGCGGCCCTCGCCGCGCGCCGATAACGGCCCGCGACGGCCGAACTCCATCGCGACCCGGTCGCGCAGGTCGAGGTCGGGATCGGCCCGGCCGATACACCCTGCATGGCCCGTTCGTCGGTCGTTCGCGTCGCGATTTCGTCGGCGCTTCTCGCTTCCGTCCTCATGGTCGGCGGCTGTGGAGTTTCGCCGTGGGAGCAGGACGGCGCGGGCATCGGCTCCGCCGCAGACTCGGAGCCGCGCGTCTTCTCCGCCGATTCCGCGCGCCTCGACGTCTGGCGCGACGAGCGACCCTCGGGCATCGTCATCAACCACGGCAAGCTCGTGCTCGATGCGCCGCGGCTCGGCGAACGGCCGGTCGGCGGCCGGAGCACCGTGCTCATCACGACGAATGGCCCGACGCTCTTCGACAAGATCCGCGACGTCGTGGAGGACCGCATCCCGGTCAGCGCCGGCATGACCGCGACCTTCGCCCTCGGCAAGACCGTCACCGTGCGCATCGAGCGCCTCGAGGACGACGGCAGCCGGACGCTCCTCGAGGAAGGCCGCGTCGCCTTCGTCGAGCTCGTGCGGCGCTGAACGCTATTTGTCGTCGGTGACGGGCGCCGTCTCGACCTCGCGCGAGCGGCGGTCGAGATCGAGCCGCGCGCGACGCGCGTCGACGAGCGTCGGATACTCGTGGCGGTACCAGTCGCTCCAGCGCGCGAGGTCGTAGCCGAAGGGCGGCGCCGCCGCGCCGGTCTCGTCCTCGACGAGGTCGACGAGCGCGAGATGCACCTCGGTACGGTAGATCGTGACCGCGCTTTCCATCACGCGGAACACGCTTCCCTCGAAGAGGACGCCGGGAATCGGTTGGAACGCGCCGGACGCGTCGCCGACGACGGGCTCGAGCCCGCGGATGTAGGTCGTCGACTTGCCGAGGGCGATCCAGGCCTCGTCACCGCGGCGCTGGCGCTCGGGCACGAACTGTGCGTCGATCAGCGCGGGAATCAGCCCGGCGGCGCCGTGCGCGCTCGCGAGGCTCGCCGCGCGGTTGATGAAGAGCTCGCGGTCGGAGGTGACGAAGCGGCGAAGCTCCTCCTGCGACTCGCGCGAGAGCGCCGCCGGCAGTGCGTCGGACGCGAGCGCGCGCATCACCTCGTTGCCGCGGACCGCGGTCCGCACGAGGAGCGGCTGTCCGTAGGACGGATCACGGGACAGCCGCACGAACAGCCGCGCGCGCAGCTCGCGATCCTTCGCGATGCGGTTCGGATTCGGACCGCCGCCGGTCAGATGGTGCACGGCGAATCGAAGCTCGTCGTCGCGCTCGATCGCGTCGATCGCATCGAGCGCGGACGCGCGGTCCTCGACCGAGGCGCCGCGCGCAAGCCCGCGCTCGAGGGTCGCGCGCAGCGCGGCGAGGCGCGCATCGTCGGTCGCGGCGATCTCCTTCGGCGACTCGTCGGGACGCACGAGGTCGGCATCGCCTTCATCGGCGGTGGACGTCGCTGTCGGAGCCGCGTCCTGCGCGCCGGCGATGCCGGAGTACGCGAACGGATTCGAGAGGGCGATCGAGAGGAGGAGGGTGGCGGACGCGGGCGTCATCGGGGGCTACCTCGTCGTCGGACTGTTCGCGCGCCGCGCGCCACGGCATGCGACCCGCCGGTCGGATTTCGCAATCACTTCTCGGAGCGCTCGACGGTGTAGCCGAGCTTCGGGAACTTGCGCATGGCCATGCCGGCCGCGAGCCGGGTGGGGAACTCGCCGAACTGGACCGCGTACACCACATCGCCCTTGCCGCGATCCTTGCGAACGACGCGCGGCGCGGTGCAGCCGGCGTCCTGGCAGGCGGCGCGGATCGTGCGGGCGACCTCCTGCGCGCGGGCCTCCTCGCGGTAGGCGCCCGCCTGAATCACGAAGCGGATCGGCTCGATCTCGATGCCGTTGACGACGGTAGGCGCCCCGGTCGCTTCCGCGGGCGCTTCAGTGGGTGCTTCCGCCTTCGGCTTCGGCGGCGTTGCGCCAACCGGCGCCTCGATCGCGGCGCCTTCGATCGCGATCACGCGCGGTTCGCCTGCGAGCGAACGGGCCTCCTCGGCCTTCTTCGCCAGGCCCGCGGCGTCGTAGCAGCGCGCCGCCACCGAGTAGGCGCGCTTCGCATCCGCTGCGGGCAGGATGAGCGCCGCGCGGCGGTAGCTCTCGGCGGCCGCTTCGTAGCGACGCAGGCGGATCTCGGCCGTGCCGAGCGAGATGCGCGCATCGGCGGCGAGCTCCTTGTCGCCGGCATCGGCGACAGGCCGAAGGGTCTCCGCGGCCTCGCTGTTGCGCTCGGCCTTCAGGAGCGCGATTCCCTCGAGGTAGCGGGCGCGGTCGCGCTCGAGGCCCTTGCCCCGCGTCGCGCACTCGTTGGCGAGCTTCGCGGCCTGGCCGAAGTCGCCTGCCTCGTAGGCGCGCATCGCGCCGTCGAAGTTCGCTTTCGGCGCGGGCGTACATCCGGTGACCGCGGCGGCCGACGCCAGCAGGGGTAGTGCGAGCGCGATCGCGGCGCTTCGGAGGCGGCGACTGTGGAAGCGATGGCGTGGGTGCACGGTCTGCATGGGCCTGTCGACGCGCGCCCTTCGGCGCGGCTTCCCGGTGGTTCGGTACTCTACGAGGAAGGCGCGGGTCGTCGCGTGTCCCGGGGCCCACAAGGAGTGCGATCGTGGAACTTCTCTCAGCGATCCGTCGGCGGCTGCTGCTTCATCCCCTGCAGCGGGTCATCGTGGACGACTTCCGGGCCTGGCGCGGCATCGACCTGCTCGTGGTCTCGTGGCATCTGGCCCGGGAGATCGAGCGGAACAGCTCGGCCCAGCGGATCGGCGTGATGCTGCCGACCTCCGGCCTCTTTCCCGCCACCGTCATCGCGGCGTGGTCCCTCGGGCGCACGGTGGTGCCGCTCAACTACCTCCTCTCGCGCAGCGACCTCGAGTATGTCGCGCGCGACGCCGGCCTCGACGCGGTCGTGACCGTCGGACCCATGCTCGACTTCGTGGGCGGCTCGGTCGCGGGCCTCAAGGAGATCCGGCCCGACCGCATGAAGTTCAAGGGCTTCCCGCCGGTCCGCTTCGGCAATCCGCTGCGCCGCGACGACACCGCCGTCGTCCTCTACACCTCGGGGACGAGCGGTCGCCCGAAGGGCGTCATGCTCTCCGGCGGAAACCTCGGCGCGAACGTTCGCCAATGCCAGCAGTGGGTCGATTTCGGCACGAGCGACGCGATCCTCGGCGTGCTGCCGCAGTTCCACTCCTTCGGCCTGACCGTGCTCACGCTGCTGCCGCTCGCGACCGGCGCGCGCGCGGTCTACACCGCGCGATTCGTCCCGCGCAAGCTGCTCGACCTCGCGCGCGAGCACAAGCCGACGGCGCTCGTCGCGATTCCCTCGATGTACAACGCGCTTCGGCTCGTGAAGGACGCGGGCCCCGACGACCTCCGCTCCCTGCGCTTCGCCGTCTCCGGCGGCGAGCCGCTGCCCGAGGCCGTCTTCGAGGGATTCAAGGAGAAGTTCGGCATCGAGATCAACGAGGGCTACGGCCTCACCGAGACCGCTCCGGTGACCAATTGGTGCCGTCCCTTCGAGCAGCGCCGCAAGTGCGTCGGCAAGGCGGTGGTGGGAATCGAGCAGCGCATCGTCGGTCCCGACGGCAAGGTGCTCGGGCCGAACGAGGACGGCGAAGTCCGCATGCGCGGCCCGAACATCATGCAGGGCTACCTGAACCTGCCCGACGAGACCGCCGCGGTCTTCGACGAGCAGGGCTTCTTCAAGACCGGCGACATGGGGCGCCTCGACGACCAGGGATTCCTCTCGATCACCGGCCGCATCAAGGAGATGCTGATCATCGGCGGCGAGAACGTGTTCCCGCGCGAGATCGAGGAAGTCCTCAACCGTCACGAGAGCGTGAAGGACTCCGCGGTGATCGGCATGTCCGACGGCATGCGCGGCGAGGTCGCGCTCGCGTTCGTCGAACTGAAGGAGGGCGCCGCCTTCAGCGAGGCCGCGCTCAAGTCCTTCTGCCGCGAGCACATCGCCGGCTTCAAGGTGCCGCGCGAGATCCGCGTGCTGAAGGAACTGCCGCGCAATCCGACCGGCAAGATCATGCGGCGCAAGCTCACGCCCGAGACGCCGTCCGAATCCGCGGCGAACGCCGGCTGATCAAGGGCACGCGCCCCAGCCGGCGAGCAGCGCGGCGAGGTCGTTCGCGTTCGTGGTGCCGTCGCCGGTGATGTCGCCCGCGGCCGAGCCCCAGCCTGCGAGAAGCGAGGCGAGGTCCTGCGCACCGACGATGCCGTCGCCGTCGCGATCGGCCGGGCACTGCGGGCACGGCGCGGCCGAGGTCGAGATGCGGACGGCGACTTCGCCTCCGGCGCCCGACTTGGGCCCGACCCGCACGATGTACTCGTCGCCGCAGCTCGCGAGGAAGGTCACGCGGCTCGCGTTGGCGCCCGCACAGACCGGCGCGTTGTCGTTGCAGCCGGCGATCGACGGGGCGGCGCAGGTACCGCCGTAGACCGCGACCACGGTATCGAACCACGATCCGCAGGTCTCGACGACCACCTCGCCATCGGCGGGCGCCTTGAAGCGGAGGAAGACGTCGCGGCTGAACTGCGCGCCTCCGCAGGGCTTGGTCGCCTGCGGAAGCTCGACTCCCGACCGAAGCGTGTTGACCATCGTCTCGCCGATCTCGACGAGCGGGGCGCCGGCGCAGAGATCGTTCGCCGGCGGCGCCGACAGGCAGAGCGTTCCCGCACGCTCGACGCAGAGCTCGTCCCAGAGGTCCGAGCAGCAGACCGGGTCGATCTGGCAGACGCTCTGGCAGCAGGCAGCGTCGGTGCAGCCGGGCGTCGAGCGCGCGACGAAGCAGCTCCGGCCGGACTGCCCGCAGGGCGTCGCGCAGTTCTGCCCGACGTTCAGCTTGAAGGTGTAGGTGTTGCCACCGACGCAGCCGATGCTCGAGCCACCTGCCTGCGGGAAGGTTCCGGCGGAGACGACCACGCGATACGTGCCCGCGGGAACGCAGACCGAGGGCGAGTTCGCCTCGACGCAGAACTGGCTCGAGAGCGTGAAGATCGCGCCCGAGAGCGGAGCGCAGGCGGCATCGGCGACGAGCGCGGCCCATGCGGTCGGCGTCGAGGTGAACTCGAGCTGGATCCGCGCGATCCCGTCGCCATCGGTGTCGGCGACCGCGACGGTGAAGACGTCGACGTCGGGTCCGGAGGGCGAGTTGTCGGCGCGGCCCACGCGTCCCTTCACCTGGCGATTCGGCTGCACCGCCTGCGGCGCACCGCCGGTGGCGCCGTAGCAGGGGTCGTTGACGCGGACGTCGCACGCCTCGAGTTCCTCGAGCGCGTTGGTCTCGTAGGCGGGAATGCAGCCGTCGACGCAGAGTTTCTCCGCGGCGAGCACGCACAGATAGTCCCAGTTCGACGAGCAGCAGGTCGGATCGGCCGCGCAGACCGCGTTGCAGCAGGCGACGTCGCTGCACGCGCCGGTCGTGTTGACGGAGAAGCAGCTGCCGGTGTTCGGTCCGCCGCAAGTCCCGCCGCTTCCCGGGCAGGCGAAGCCGGCGAACAGCGCGCAGTTGACGTCCCACGCGGTGCTGCAGCAGAAGGCGTCGATCGCGCAGACGGCCGTGCAGCATGTGGCGGAATCGCAGCCCGGGTTGGCATGGGCCGCGTAGCACGATCCGCTGGCGGTGGCGCCGCAGTAGCCGACGCAGAGCTCGTTGGCGAGCAGCACGCAGTTCGAATCCCAGTCGCCCGAGCAGCAGGTCGGGTCGACGGTGCAGACCGTCGTGCAGCACGCGGTGCTGTTGCAGCCTGGAAGCGGATGCACCACCAGGCACGAGTCGCCCGTGGTGCAGATCTGCCCGAAGGCGGCCGATGCGAGGGCGCCGAGGCTGGCGAGCATGGAGCAGACGGCGCGGATCGGCGGCATATGGCGTCAAAGATACGCACGAACCGCTGTGAGGTCGCCGTCCGTGCGGGCGAATGGCGGAATCGTCACGGCAAAGAGAACACCCCCGGCCCTTTCGGGCCGGGGGTGCGGATCCAGACACTTCTTGATCGAAGTTCCGAGGAACTTCGATTACGGGCAGGTGCCCCAGCCGCCGAGGAGCGCGGCAAGGTCAAGGGCGTTGGTGGTGCCATCGCCGTTGATGTCGGCACCGGCGCCGCCCCACGCGCCCAGGAGGGCGGCAAGGTCGAGCGCGTTGGTGACGCCGTCGCCGTTCAGGTCGCTCGGGCAGTTGGAGCTGCACTTGCCTTCCTGCGTGACGGTGAGGTTGCCGCTGCCCGTGACGCCGGCGGTGTAGGCGCCGACCGACACGTAGTACACGGTGCCGCAGGTTGCGGAGAACGTCGCCGTCGAGGTGAAGTTCGCGCAGCCCGTGCCGTCGTCGTTGCAGCCGACGATCGGTCCCGTGCAGCTTCCTTCGAAGATCGCGATCTTGGTGTCGAAGGAGGCGTCGTTGCAGGTGGCGATGGTGCAGAGGCCCTCGCCATCGGCGGTGTAGACGTACCAGATGTCGTTGTTGATGTTGGGGTTGCCGAACTTCGTGCACGCGACGGTGGTGCCGGTGGCGAGGACGGTGCTGAACGGAGTCACGCCCACGTTGAGCGCGATCGCGTTCTCACACTCGTCGTTCGCCGGCGGGCCCGAGCCACCGCACGAGGTGCAGCCGACGGCCGCCGCATCGGCGCAGACCTGATCCCACTGCTGGTCGCAGCAGAAGGCGTCGGCAGCGCAGATCAGCGTGCAGCACTCGGCGTCCTCGCAGAACGGCGTGCCGTTCGCGATGCAGCAGTCGCCGGTGCCGGCGTCGCCGCAGCTCGGAGCATCACCGATGAAGGTGATGATCATGTCGGTCGCGCCGGTCGCCCCGTTCCAGCCGCCGACGCGGATGGTGTAGGTGGTGCCGGTGACGGCCGCGAAGTTGAGCTTCGACGAGAAGTTGGCGCATCCGGTTCCGTCGTCGTTGCACGCGATGAGCGAGCCGCCCGCGTCGGGGCAGGACGACCAGATCTCGATGCCGGTGTCGAACGGAGCCGCGCCCGCGCAGGTCGAGACTTCGTAGTCGCCGGTCTGCGTGGCCGTGAAGGTGAAGAACACGTCCTTGGAGAACGCGACGCCGTTGAAGCCGCAGGTGGCCGCGGTGTACTCGGTCGTGGCGAAGGTGTTGTCGAACGGATTCGCACCCTCGATGGCCACGGCCGCGTCGGCGCAGTTGTCGTTCGCCGGCGGAGCGGCATCGCACGGCACGCCGCTGATGGCGAGCGTGTAGTCGTTGGCGATCAGACCGCCGCAGGGGAACCCACTGAAGGTCTGGGGAAGCGCCACGACGTAGTACGAGCCGGCCGCGAGGCAGACGGACAGGGTCTCGGGGCAGTCACCCTCGGTGATCACGCCGCCGATGATGCCGCCGCAGGCGGTGTCGACGAAGGCCGCGAAGCAGGGGAGGTTCGACCAGATGGTCAGGGTGACCTCGGTGCCCTCGGTCAGGTCGATCTGGTACCAGTCGGTGTCGCGGGTGTCCGCGTCGGCCCAGAAGGTGCCGCCGATGGTGTCGCCGACCGAGACGAACTCGACCGCGCCACCATTGCAGCCGCCGTTGAGATCCTCGCCGCAGGCCTCGGCCTCGGCGACCTCGCCCGGCGGAACCTTGCAGTCGCCGGCGCCGCAGGAGACGCAAAGGGCGGCCGCGGTGTCGGCGCAGATCTGATCCCACTCGGTGTCGCAGCAGAACGCGTCCGACGCGCAGACGAGATCGCAGCACGTCTCGTCAGAGCACGCCGGCGTGCCGTTCGCCGTGCAGCAGTCGCCCGCCTTCGGGTCGCCGCAGCCGACGGTCACCGAGCCGAACACCATCGAGATGGTGCCGGCGCCGGCGTTGCCGGCAGCCCAGCCGCCGACGGCGACCACGACTTCGACGCCCTGGGTCGCCTCGAACTCGAGGATCGAGGTGAAGCCGGTGCAGCCCGGGCCGTCATCGTTGCAGCCGATGACGGAGGACGGGTCGCACGAGCCGAGGACGGCGATCTTCGTGTCGAACGGAGCGGTACCGCAGGTCGTCGCCGACCAGACGCCGCTCTGGGTCGGAGTGAAGCGGAAGTAGGCGACGTTGTAGACGATGTCGTCGCCCGCCGGGCCGTGATCGCAGATGCCGGTCAGGTCCAGGTTCCCCTGGCCAGCGACGGTCGCGAAGTTGTTCGGGCCCTCGAAGATCTCAGCAGCTTCCTCGCAGTTCGAGCCGCCGCCACCGCCGCCGGCTTCGGCGACGGTGATCGTGCCGCCGAGGACCGGGGTCGCGGCGTTGTATCCGCCGATCGCGACCGAGTAGGTCGTGCCCGCGGTCAGCGCGACCGACGGAATGAGCGACGAGAAGTTCGCGCATCCCGCGCCATCGTCGTTGCAGGCGATGACGGTCGTCGCGTCGTTGCAGGTCGTCATGACCGCGAGACGGGTGTCCCACGTCGCGCTGTTGCAGGTCGAGAAGCTGTAGCTGCCCGAGACCTTCGGGGTGAAGGTGTAGTAGTTCGTGTTGTAGATCGAGTCGTCACCGAAGGTGCCCGGGTCGCAGTAGCCGGCCATGTTCAGGACGGTGCCGGTGGGCGTGTTGGTGAACGAGTTGGCGCCGAGGGTGAGCGACGAAGCCTCGTCGCAGCCGCCACCGCCGCCACCGCCGCCGCCGTTGGGAGCGGAGATGGTCAGGGTGCCGAGACCGCCGTTCGCCGCGCCGTAACCGCCGACGACGACCTTGTAGGTCGTTCCGGCGACGAGGTTCGGGATCGTCTGGCTCTGCAGGCTGCAGAAGTCGTCGTTGCAGCCGAGGACGCCAGCCGCGGGATCGCAGCTCGCCAGAACCGCGATGCGGGTGTCCCAGGTCGACGCGCCGCAGAGCGAGAAGGTGTGGGCGCCGTCCACGGTCGCGGTGAACGTGAAGAAGTTCGCCTTGTAGATCGTGTGCACGCTGCCGCAGCCGCCGCCCGCAGGCATGGCGAAGGACACCGTCGACGACGTCGTGTCAAACGGATTCGCGCCGACGACGGCCGCGGGGGCCGTGGCGCAGTCCTGTGCCATCGCGGCGGACGACACGAGGGCCGTCGCAGCGGTGGTACAGACGAACCACCAATTCTTCGTTCGCATCTGGATCTCTCCTAGGCTAGTGAAACCTGAACTCATGAGTCGGCCGGGAACGGGGACAACCGTGCGGTTGCCACGCACCGAACCGGAGTCGAAGATAACCCGCCGTGGGCACTTGCCAAACTCGTTCCGGGAGGAACCGAGAAACAGTTCATTTTGCGGTAGGGTTCCAACCTCCCCTGTGTCCGGGCGGGGAATCCGAAGTCGCGCGGCGGCGAATCCCGGACTTCCCGTTGCGGTCAGCGCCGTGGCGGGTTCCGCGTAAGCCCATGTCGGGCAGCCGTTTGGGTCGCGCGAGGCGGCGCCCGAATGCGTGAATGCAGGCCTCGGGACAGGGCGGTGGATCATGGCAATCGCAGTCGGCAGCAAGGCACCCGCGTTCAAGTTGCTCGCAAAGGTCGGCGAGGAGTACGACCTTGGCGAACTCATCGGCCGCGAGAAGGTCGTCCTGATGTTCTTCCCGCTCGCGTTCAGCTCGGTCTGCACCGAAGAGATGTGCGCGGTCCGGGACGAGTGGTCCGGCTGGAACGACCTCGGCTGCCGGGTGTTCGGCGTCTCGATCGACAGTCCGTTCGTGACCGATCGCTTCCGGAAGGAGCTCGGGCTTCCGTTCCCCGTCCTGTCGGACTTCAACAAGGACATGTCGGCGGCCTACGAGGCGCTATTCGCCGAGTTCTACGGGATGCGGGGCGTGACCAAGCGCGCTGCGGTCGTGATCGGCCGTGACGGTCGTGTCGCGTATTCGTGGGAGTCCGACGCCGCGCATCCGCGGATGGAACGGGCGGCGATCAAGGCTGCGGTCGACGCGGCTCCCTGACAGTCAGGTGCCGCCGCAGGAGCCCCAGTCGCCGAGGAGGATCGAGAGGTCTGCGCCGCCGACGGCTCCCGAGCCGTCGAGATCGCCGGAGCCCGCGCCGCCCCACTGATTGAGCAGCAGCGCGAGGTCTGCGGCTCCGACCGTGCCGTCCCCGTTGAGATCGGACGGGCAGGCCGGGACCTGGACGACCGTGACCGAGGTGATCGAGCCGGTGACATCGAGCCCGGGCACGGTGCCGTCGTAGACGATCGTGTCCGCGGGCGTCGTGACCGTGAGCGTGTCGAGGATGTTGATGGTGGCCGACGAGAACGCCGATTCGACGCGGAAGTTGAAGGTGACGACCTGTACGCCCGTGGTGGGGACCGCGACCGGGTTTCCGAGCGGCGCGAGCGCGTAGTAGAGGCCTGTTCCGTCCTGCGGCGGGACCACCTCGTTGATGCCGGTGTAGTCGTTGCTCGGCGTCGGGAAGTAGGAGCTCAGCAGCGGCACGGAGCCCGAGGTGCTCAGGCCCATCAGCTTCAGCTTGGTCGGATCCCATCCGAGGATGCAGTCGATCGCGACGAACTTCGTGCCGACGAACTTGAACTTGCTCTGCGGCTCCTGCTTCGCGCGCAGTCGGATCTGGATCGTCTGGCCCACCGTCACGGGCGTGCTGGGTCCGACGAGCTGCAGTCCGATCAGCGAGTCGGCCCCGGCGGTACCGGCGGCAAGCGCTGCGGCGATGAAGGCTGCGATCGTGGTCCGGTTCTTCGACATGCTGGTCACTCCCGATGGCGGGCGGCGCGATTGGCCGCGTCGCGATTCGACAATGGACCGTGGAAAGGCGAAGGCAAGGTCGTTGCACGTCCTCGCTGGTCCCGGTGTTCCTGCGCTGCGCAATATCCCGGTCGTGCCGTCTCCGCGGCCCCTTCGCCGGGCGTTCTCGGCCCTCACGGGCCCGAGACCGAGCCCCAGTTGTTCAGCAGGATCGCAAGATCGGCGCCGTTCACGGTGCCGTTGTCGTCGAGGTCGGCCGGACCCGGCGAGCCCCAGCCGTTGAGAAGCACCGCGAGGTCGCCGCCGTCGACGATGCCGTTGCCATCGAGGTCGCCGGTGTTCGGGAACGGCTGCGAGATCGTGGCGGCGGACAGCGTTCCGGTGACGTCGAGGCCCGGAACGGTGCCGTCGTAGACGACCGAACTGGCGGGCTCGATCACGGTGAGCGAGTCGAGCACCTGGATGTCGGTGCTCAGGAAGCTCGACTCGACGCGGAAGTTGAAGGTGACGATCTGCACGCCCGTCGTCGGCACGGTGACCGGATTTCCGAGCTGCGCGAGCGCGTAGTAGAGCGCGTCTCCGTCCTGCGGAACGGCGGCCTCGTTGATGCCGGTGTAGTCGACGGAAGGCGAGGGGAACGACGAGCTGAGCAGGGGGACCGAGCCCGCGGTCGAGAGTCCCATCAACTTCAGCTTGGTCGGATCCCAGTCGAGGATGCAGTCGACGGCGATGAACTTGTCGCCGATCACGCCACCCTTCGTCGCGGGCTCGCGCTTCGCGCGCAGGGTCACGGGGAAGGTCTGCCCGACGGTCACGGTGCCGGACGGGCCGACGAGCTCGAGGCCGATGAGGGAATCCGCATGCGCGGCGCCACCAAGGGCGCACGACGAGACGGCTGCCAGGGCGAGCCGGCGCAGGTGCGAATGCATCTCTAGGTCTCTCCTCTGCCAAAGGCCCGAGCGGCGCGACCCCCGGAACAAATGGGCCGCGCCTCGGGCGTCGGAAAGATGAGGTGTCTGTGGCGCGTTGCAAGCCCTTTTTTCGGAATGGCTCGACTCTTCGTCGCGAGGAGCGTGGATTCGGAATTCGGCCATGAATCCAAATCGTCACGCGACGACGGGTCGGCCAAGGGTTATCCGGCGCGCGTCGCGGGTGGTTCCGCGGCTGGGCCGGAACGAGCCGAACGCCGAGTCGTGGCGAATTGCGCTTGGATCATCGGGTAATCGCTGTATGTTCGGCGGAGTTCCGGGGGAGTCCTTCCTGGGTTTGTGTCATTGCGATGCGTGGATTGCCGCGCGGGCTGGGGTCCGTCCTGATCCGCCGAAAGCTGAAGAGGAGATCGACCGTGCTGAAGTCTCTCGCTGCGCGTGGGTTTGCGTTGGTTACCGCGACCGCGATCGCATGGGTCGGTGCGTCATCGGCGCAGGCGCAAGGCGTCATCGCTGGCTGGGACTTCCAGACCACCGCGAACGGCGGCACGGCTGCGGCAGCGACCCCGAACTCTCCAACGTCCTTCACGGCGAACCTCGGCACGGGAACGCTCTATCTCAATGGGACGAACGGGTCGAGCAGCTGGGTGGCGGCGTCGACCGGAAACGAACTGACAGCGTTCGGTGGGACGGGCAGCAATGCCTATACAGGGCTCACGGGCACCACGACCGCGCCCGCGTGCATCGCAGTGGTCGGTGGCACTGGCCTGTCCGCGAATGGCAAGTCCGTCGTCTTCAAGTTCTCGATGACGGGGCGATCAGGACTGCTGGCGTCGTACGCGACACAAGGCACCGCATCGGGGTTCCTCAGTCAGGTCTGGTCGGTCAGTACCGACGGCACGAATTGGACCACGCTCGCCACGGTGAGCTCGATCCCGGGTTCGTTCGCGACGCAGTACCTGCCGCCCACCAGCCTCCTTGACGGAGCAGCGAACGCCTACCTCCGCTGCACTTTCAGCGGCGCGACGAGCAGCACCGGCAACAACCGACTCGACAACGTCGTGATCGCGTCGGTCGCCTCCGTCGGATCCGTTTCCGCCTCGAGCTCCACGAACAACCCGGGTACCGATGGCTGGACCTCGGTCTTCAGCGGCGGCGGCTGGTTCAATGGCAATAGCGGCGCCAACGGCAACGGATCCGCTGCCGGTGCGGGAAACCCTGCATGGGGTCTCTACGCGAGCGGGACGTCCACCGCTGCGATGCAGCGCGCCGTTCCAGGTGGTTTCCTCGCGACGGGTCAGACCCTCTCGCTCAAGTTCGACAACGGCTGGATCGACACCGGCAAGTCGGTCGGTGTCGAGTTCCTGTACGGGTCGAATATCGCGCTGAAGATTCAGTTCAGTGGTGGAGGTACCGCGTATCAGGTGTTCAACAGCGCCGGCACGGTGACGACGGGGCAGGGGTTCACCTCCGATGGATTCACCATCAGTCTTCGGCGCACCGGCAACGGAACATATTCGCTGTCGTTCGGCAACTACTCGGGAACGGGCACGTTCACGGCCAGCGCGCCGACGATCGATGGCGTGAGGGTCTTCAACAACGGAGCGGGATCGGGGTCGAACTACGACGTGTTTGCGAACACACTCGCCGTCGCGTGCATCGACATCGACCAGGATGGCGTCTGCGCGTCCTCGGACTGCAACGACAACAACGCGTCCGTCGGCGCCGCCACGGTGACCTACTACCTCGACGGCGACGGCGACGGCTACGGGACGAGCTCGACCTCGCAGGTCGCATGCTCGCAGCCTTCCGGCTACGTCACCCAGTCTGGCGACTGCGACGACACCCGCGCGGCCGTCTATCCCGGCGCGCCCGAGCTCTGCGACGGCCTCGACAACGACTGCGACACCTCGGTCGACGAGGACATCACGTTCGTCAACTACTACCCCGACGCCGACGGCGACGGATTCGGCGCTGCGGGAAGCAGCCCGACGAGCGCCTGCTCGCAGCCCGCGGGCACCGCTGCGAACGACAGCGACTGCAACGACGGCAACGCCGCAATCAAGCCCGGCGCGACCGAACTCTGCGACGGCATCGACAACGACTGCGACGCCAGCATCGACGAGGGCGCGACCAGCACGTTCTATCAGGACGCCGACGGCGACACCTACGGCAACGCCTCGGCGACGCAGCAGGGGTGCTCGGCTCCCGCGGGATATGTCTCGAACAGCACCGACTGCAACGACGCGAACGCGGCGATCAACCCCGGGGCGACCGAGGTCTGCGACGCTGCGAACGTCGACGAAGACTGCGACGGCGGCGCGGATGACGCGGACCCCCTGGGCAACGCCTCTGGCAAGACGAACTGGTACGCCGACGCCGACGCCGACACCTACGGCGCGGGCAGCGCCACGAGCGCCTGCGACGCACCGGCCGGCCGCGTGGCGAGCAACACCGACTGCAACGACGCGAACGCGGCCGTCAATCCCGGCGCGACCGAGGCCTGCGACGGCGTCGACAACGACTGCGACGGCACAATCGACCCGTCGAGCTGCACGAGCCAGGCGATCGCGGGCAACGGGCGGACCGGCTTCGGCGGCCTGATTGGCGGTTCGACGCTCAATGTCGCCCGCGACGGCGCCGACTGGGTGTTCACGCTCACGAAGGGCTCGGGCGACTTCAACGACGCCCTGGTCCTGTACTTCGACACCAAGGTCGGCGGCTTCTCGTCCACCTCAGGCTTCACCGATACTGGCGACTACCTCCGCAAGGCGGTGTCGGGCTTCGACGGCACGAACCGCTCGACGGTGAACTTCCCCGCAGGCTTCGGGGCCGACTACGCCATCGCGCTCACTCCGAGCGCCAACGCGCAGTTCGGCGGCGCTTGGGAACTCGTCGACGGCGGCAGCCACACCTTCCGCAGCTCGGTCAGCCTGAACCCGAGCAACAGCACGACCTCGGCGACCTACACCTTCCGCATCGCCCGATCGCAACTCGCGATCACTTCGGGCGGCACCTTCAAGATGGTCGGCACCTATCTGAACGGAAGCAACGCCTTCCGTTCGAACGAGGGCTACGGCGAGGGGCTTCCGTCGTCGAATGTCGGCCAGGCCGCCTGCACCTTCACGACCTTCCTGTCGCTCGTGGTGCCCTGCACCGATGCGGACAACGACGGTGTGTGCGCCGACACCGATTGCGACGACAACGACGCGACCCGCTACCCGGGCGCGCCGGAACTGTGCGACAGCAAGGACAACGACTGCGACGGGTCGACCGACGAAGGCCTGACGCAGTACACGTACTACCAGGACTCGGATCTCGACGGCTTCGGCAACGCGGCGATCTCGACCACGACTTGCTCGTCGACGACGCCGAGCGGCTATGTGACCGACGCGACCGACTGCAATGACGGCGCCGTGCTCTACGCCGATGCCGACGGCGACGGTGTTGGCGCGGGTTCGCCCGCCGCCTGCGGCGTTGCGTCGAGCAACGACTGCGCGCCCTCGAACGCGGCGATCTATCCGGGTGCCGCGGAGCTCTGCGCGACCAGCACGGTCGACAATGACTGCGACGGAAACTCGACCGAAGTCGACGCCAACGCTTCCGACAAGGTGCTCTTCTACGCCGACGCGGACGGCGACGCGTATACGCTGTCGGCGGGCGCGAGCTTCTGCCCCGGCACGACGAACGCCGGCTACCTCGCGAGCCAGTCGGCCCAGCTCGACTGCGACGACTCGAGTGCGGCGGTGTATCCGGGCGCGGTCGAGCTGTGCTCCACCAGCACGGTGGACAACAACTGCGACGGCACCGCCACCGATGTCGACGAGAACGCCGCCGACAAGGTCCTCTTCTACACCGACGCCGACAGCGACACCTACACGCTGTCGACGGGAGCGAACTTCTGCCCGGGCACGACGAACGCCGGCTACCGCGCGACCCTTTCGTCGCCGGTCGACTGCGTCGACACGGACGCGACCATCTATCCGACCGCGCCGGAGCTTTGCGCGAACAGCACGGTCGACAACGACTGCGATCTCAACGCGACGGAGATCGATTTCAACGCGGCCGACAAGGTCTTCTATTACCGCGACCAGGACGCCGACGGCATCTCGTCGAGCGTGACCGGTCTCTTCTGCCCGGGCACGACGAACTCGGGGTACCTCGCGACCCAGAGCAATCCGGCCGACTGCAACGATTCGAACGCGCTGATCGGCGGTCCCGCGACCTTCTACGCGGACAGCGACAGCGACACCTACGGAAACGCGGCCTCGACCGCCACCGACTGCATCGAGATCGCGGCGCAGTGGAACTTCAACAGCCCGACCCCGGATGCGACGACCAGCACCGGTTCGCTCGTGCCTTCGGTCGGCGCGGGTACGGTCTCCCTCTTCGGCAGCGCCACGGGTGTCTTCGTGGGCGCGAACGGCTCGACCGACCTCGCTCCGAGCGACAACACGGGCTACAACACATCGAACTATCCGATATCGACCGGCGCCAGCGGCACCGCAGGCGTTCGTTTCAATGTCAGCACGGCCGGTCTGGGTGGCATCATCGTCAACTGGGACGAGATCCACTCCAATACGGCCAGCCGATTCACTCGATTCGAATACTCGACCGACGGTACGAACTTCACCTCGGCGGGGCTCGCGAACGGCGGCGTGATCGAGACGATCGGCAATGCCTGGTTCAACGCGCGGACGATGGATCTCCGATCCATCGCGGCGGCCAACAACAACCCGAACTTCGCGATCCGCTTCGTGGCGATCGTCTCGCCGACGACCGGCGCCTACGTCGCGACAGGCTCTTCGAGCAGCTTCGCGTCGGGTGGCACGATTCGTTACGACATGCTCGCTGTGAACGGCACCGCCGTCCCCGCCGGCTACGTCGCGAACTCGACCGACTGCAACGACGCGAGCAACAGCGTCTATCCCGGCGCGCCCGAGCTCTGCGGCGACCTCGCGATCGACAACGACTGCGACGGCTCGACCGACGAAAGCGAAGCCTCCGACCGCACGACCTACTACGCGGACGGCGACGGCGACGGCTTCGGCAACTCCGGCTCGAGCACGCTCGCCTGCTCGCTCCCGAGCGGCTACGCGGCCGCGGCGGGCGACTGCGACGACGCAAACGGCTCCGTGCGCCCCGGCGCGCCCGAGCTCTGCAACGGCGTCGACGACGACTGCGACGGCTCGACCGACGAGGACATCACTTTCCTGACCTACTACGTCGATGCGGACGGCGACGGCTTCGGTTCGTCGACCGCGACCGGCGTGAGTTCGTGCTCGGCCATCTCGGGCAGCGTGACCAACAACACCGACTGCAACGACGGCAATGCCGCGATCAAGCC
>Ga0315906_10002335_pt1 | contig 26680 bp, 21 predicted proteins | sample LakEriMetagenome_4_FD_203526 | JGI IMG/M metagenome (GOLD analysis project Ga0315906, IMG submission 203526) | Freshwater fungal communities from buoy surface, Lake Erie, Ohio, United States - Buoy 2 MA122 | ecosystem: Environmental > Aquatic > Freshwater > Lake > Lake biofilm | place: USA...
TGAAGTTTCTGATTTTAATGGAATTAACCATGTATTCATTATTGGAGAGCATACAGTTTCTATCGCCTATCAGTTGCATATATGATCCTGTAAACCCTCTTCCGGAATAAAGCAATACTTCTTTTCCCTGGGGAATTCTGATAGAGAAAACACGATTGCGTATTGAAAAAGGTAAATCAGCATATTCTCCATCTGAAAGAGGCGTACTCATGCCTTTAAATTCACAGGAAGTGAAAACATTGACAGTGTTATTGTTATTAACATTTGTATTTCCATTATAAGTCCACGGATCACAATTATCCGGAGGGAGATAACCGGTATTGTTTTTATAAATTCTCATAGAAGCAACAATATTGTTCCACTCAGCAGGTACGCATGCCTGGTCAACACGAAGTCTTACTACACGTCCTCTGTAATTTACATCTGTAAAAAGATCTACTTCATATCCGGCAGGGATACGGATAGATGAAAGCCTTCTGTGAAAATTAGCCGGCATATTCGGATAGTCGGTAGGTAACATCTGATTTGAAGAACCTTGGTAGTAACATTCTGAGAATATAACTACTTCTCTGTTATTCCATCCGGCTTGTCCGTTCGCTTCAGGCGCCACCCATCCGTTTCCGTTTGTTCTGGTTATAACAATTGAAGAGACCTGATTTATCAGACGTGGAGGGAGGTTTAATACCGAAGCATTAAAGGTTTCAGCATAACCCTGAAAATTCACATGTTCATAAAGTGTAACGAGGTATCCTTGCGGTACTACCATTGAACCAAGACGATCATTGCCTATAACGGAATAAGTCATGTTGTTGATCGTTCCTTCCTGTACTTTTACGGAAAGTCCACGATACTCCGAAGCCGAATAAAGAGTAACTTGACTTTGAGCGTGAATAAAGCTGAACAATAAGAAAATAGCGAAGAATGATTTGAATGGCATAGCAATATTTATTTAATAATCGATAAATATAAAAAACAATTCAAATAGTTCAGAATAAATGAATATTTTAATATAAAATTTATCAGGTGAAGATTTCATTTAGAAGAATTCTGGGAAAAAGCATAAAAGTATTTGCGTCTGTTTTACTGTTACTGGTTCTTTTGTTGTTTCTGGTTCCCTATTTGTTTTCAGAAACAGCAGAAAAAGAGGTAAAGTATTATATCAATGAAAATATAGATGGCACGATTAATTTCTCAAAAGCAAGACTTTCATTTTTTACCCACTTTCCTTCGCTAACTCTTTCTCTTTATGATTTTACACTGAAAGGATCTTCACCATTTAGTAAAGACACTTTAATGTCGTCTAAAGAAGTTGGACTAGGGATTGATATTTCAAGTTTGATTTTTGAATCGCATGTATATATTGATAAAATTTATATCGATCAAGCTGATGTGCAGGTGCTTGTTAATAAAAAAGGGGAAGCGAATTACAATGTGTTTCAACCGGATGAGAATGCGAACGCATCCGAGTCTGACTCCTCTGCTTCACTGCAACTGGAACTTGTAAGTATAGAAAACAGTCGGCTCAGGTACAATGACAGCTCTCTGCAATTGTTTATGAAGGGAGAAGGCTTAAATTATACGGGTAAAGGCGATTTGAATAAACAGTTGTTCCGCTTGCTGAGTGAGTTGACAATCGACTCCTTTGACCTTTCTTTTGATAATGAACTTTATCTGAAAGACAAAAAAATTAAAGCGAATCTCATCACTCAAATAAATACTAACTCGCTTTCGTTTTTATTTGAACAAAATAAAATTTATCTGAATAAACTTCCGGTTGATTTTACAGGGGCATTTGATTTTCTGGAGAATGGATATGATCTCAACTTTGAGTTTAAATCATTAAACACTGATTTTGAAGAAATCATTGCTGCATTGCCTCCGCAATACAATGATTGGGTTAGCCAAACTAAATTTGGCGGGAAAGCTGATTTTCAATTTCTGATGAAAGGTAAATACATTGCCTCTGAAGATAAAATGCCTGATATTAAGCTGGAAGTAAAAATCAGACAAGGATTGCTTCAGCATGAGGGGGCACCTGCCGCTATTTCAAATCTACATCTTGATTTTAAAGCAGGATTGCCGTCTTTTAGTACAGACAGTCTACAGCTGTCAATGGATTCATTGTACTTCAATATTCAGAAAGATTATTTGGCTGCAGTAGTTAGAACGAAAGGGATTGACAATCCTTTTCTTTTTGCAAAAGTGAATGCGTCAATGGATCTTGACAAACTCGATAAAGCATTGGGGCTAAATGAATTTGATATGAAAGGGAAATGTAATCTTCTTTTAACCGCAGATGGTCAATACAGAACCGGCGTTAAAACAATCGGAAAGAAAAAAGACACGACTGTCTTAAGTATTCCTTCTTTTCAGGTTGACCTCAATCTTAAGGATGGTTACTTTAAAGATGCGACTCTCCCGATGCCTCTTCAGCAAATCAATGCAGATTTACAGGCTTCATGTAAAGACCATGATTATCTGAACACAACATTATCTGTTAGAAACTTTACTGCCACATCTTCAAATAACAGCATCAAAGCAGGATTCAGCCTGAGCAATTTAAAAACGAAAATAGTTGACGGAAATGTTTTTGCGCATCTTCAGTTATCGGAGTTAAAAAAACTTTTACCCATTGATGATCCTGTTTTTGATGGTGTATTAGATATTGACATAAAGGCAAAGGGAAAATATGATGGAGATAAAGGTATTTACCCTGTTATATCAGGCGGGTTATCCTTGAATAAAGGATATCTGAAAACATCCTATTATCCGAATCCTATTAAAAATATACAAATAAATGCCAGGGCAATAAGTAAAAGCATGAGGCCGCAGGATCAGTCAGTAAATATTTCGCGATTGCGTTTTGATTTTGAAGGTAAGCCATTTGAATTAAAAGCTTCTTTTAGCAATCCTTCGGATCTGAATTATGATATTGCAATGAAGGGAGAGGTGATTCTTGATCATTTATATCATGTATTTTCCGAGTCAGTTCCGGAGATACGCGGTGAGATAAAGGCAAACTTTCACGTAAAGGGTCGTCAGAGTGATGCGGAAAACAATCGGTATGAGAAATTATACAACGAGGGAACACTGCAACTAAGAAATTTCATTACCCGCGCAGATTATCTTCCTTTTCCCTTCGAAATTCAGCAAGGTGATTTCAAGTTCATTCAGGATAAAATGTGGTTTACCGATTTTCTGGTGAAGTATGGTCAATCAGATTTGAAGATGAATGGGTATATGCAAAATGTACCCGCATATTTTCTTACGGAGAAGGCGGTGCTGGCGGGAGATTTTGCTTTACATTCCAATTTTTTAAATGCTGATCAGTTTATGTCTGTTTCGGAGCCGGCATCAAACGAAACAAAACCAACACAGTCGTCAGGTACGGGAGTCATACTTGTGCCCGATGATCTTGATTTAAAAATAACTGCAACAGTAAACAAATTATTGTTTAGCGGAACTACATTGTCTGCTCTTCAGGGAGAGCTGCTTGTTTTAAATAGCAGTCTTTCACTTCAGAACGGAGGATTTAAGCTTGCAGGTAGTGAAATGAAGATGAATGCATCTTATGTCAGCAATGGAATGCGCAATGCGACATTTGATTTTAATGTCCAGGCTACTGATTTTGATGTAAAGAAAATGTATGATTCAGTAAAGCTGTTCAGAGAGATGGTAACGTCGGCAGGCAAGGCACAAGGTATTGTGTCGCTTGAATATCAACTCAAAGGGAAGTTAGATAAAAATATGCAGCCAATATTTCCTTCGCTGGAAGGAGGAGGGGTGCTTAGTGTGAAAAAAGTAAAAGTAAAGGGGCTGCGTTTACTGAATGCAATTAGTAAGTCGACCGGAGAAGATAAGGTTGCTGACCCGGATATCAGCAAAGTAAATATTAAAACAACAGTGAAGAACAATGTGATTACCCTCGAGCGGTTTAAAATAAAAATGGCCGGTTTCAGACTTAGAATGGAGGGCCAGTCTTCATTTGATGGTCAAATTAAATTCAAAATGCGACTGGGACTTCCTCCTTTAGGTATTATAGGCATACCGATGCAGATTACAGGAACGCAAAGCAATCCCAAAATTAAATTAGGGAATAGAGACAGGGAAGATGTAGAAGAGACAGAATACCAGGAAGAGGAATAAGTCTAATTCAGAACTATCTAATAATTTCCAAATACCAAGGAAGTAACAGCCATGATTTCACGAATGAAATATAGAGGTAAGTCTTTTAGAGGCGTAGAGCAGGGGATGCCATATGGTTTGTAGTGCAGTTGCTTTGATAAATACTGTGCACGATACTGATGGTAATTACTTGTTACGAGCCATACAGGGATTTCGATTTCTGTGTCAGAAGTTATCAGTTTTCTTGAGAACAACAGATTTTCATAAGTGTCGACTGACTTTGCTTCTTTAATGATGCGATTACTTGAAACCCCATTCTCTAAAAGATAAGAAGCCATTGCCTCAGCTTCTGAAACAGGCTCATCTGCACCTTGTCCGCCTGATACTATGACTATTAATGAAGAATCTTTTGAAATAGTTGGAATTGCAGCATCAAGTCTTCGTTTAAGAGTTTTTGAAAGCCCGTCATTCTTTACCCTTGCACCAAGGATAATCATGTATTTCGGATTTTGATTAACGACAGAGTCTGCGTCAAATTTTGAGAAGATTATTGATCCTGTTATAAAAAATAAAAGAAAGCCGAGAACACTTAAAAGGATAAATATTTTTTTTACGAGGGTCAATTTTATTTTTTTTGGCGCAGCGCTTTTCATTTTTTAACAGGAAGCTTTTTGTATTAAAGATAAATATTTCATGGGGATAACACCCCAAGGTCAATATAAATATTCATTACTTCTTGTTGTTTTAAAAGAGGGTAATAATCCTGCAGCTAACTTATAATAGTATGTATGTAGGTAGAAAGCTGTTTGGATTTGAAAAGACGTCTAATTTGCTTTGGCAGAATATATCTCAAGACATTTCTTTTTATAAATAAAAGAAGATACAGGCAACAAGTAAAATTCCGGCAAAAGGATACTATCTTGCACATTCTTTCGTTTAAAATGTGCATTTTTAGGTGATTGTTGTTTATTAACGAAAGAAAACAATAACCAATATCTTATCATTCAAAAAAACTCAGGAATGAAACGATCTTATTTTTTGGCATTCGCTTCAGCTTTATTTCTCTATATCTTTTTTAATATATGTTCATCTGCGTATGCAGGTAAATCCGGCGACAATTTCAAAGTTATTATAGATACCGGTAGGAAGGTTTGGTATTCACATCCCTCCTTAGATTTCAGCACGTCTGATTCCATAGCCGCCAATATACTCTCAGAGAATGTGTTGTTTAAGGAGTTCTGGAACAATGAGATGACCTTTAGTTACGATGATTTTGATCCTGCTGTTCTTCCGGAAATAATAGAATTGCCGTTAATCAGCGGTGAAGAAAAATTTGTACTCACCTGGTACGGAGGGCTCACCTCCAGTTATGGGCCAAGATGGGGGAGGATGCATCATGGGTTGGATCTTCATTTACGAACAGGCGATACTGTTGTTTCTGCCTTTGATGGAATTGTTCGTTTTGCAGGGTATAATAAAAGTGGTTTTGGAAATTGTGTAGTTGTGAGACATCTTAACGGGTTAGAAACGCTTTATGGTCATTTAAGTAAGATATCTGTTGTTCCAAATCAGTTTCTAAAGGCGGGAGAGTTACTGGGTCTTGGTGGTTCAACAGGCAGGTCATCCGGACCTCATCTTCATTTTGAAACACGATATAAGGACTATTCATTTGATCCACTGCTTATTATTGACAGGCAAACATATGGGTTGAAGTCGGACAAGCTTGTGATTAGTAAAAAAACGTTGCTGAAAAAAAGGTACGCAACAGATAAGTCGCTGAATAAAAAATCGGATGATGCTAATATTGATAAATCCGGGCCTGAGACAAACAGTGGAGTTGTGCCTGAAGCAGACACAGTAAAATTTGTTCCACCGGTTATTGTAGCTGATGAAACACAAGAGGAAGACAAAGAGAAAATTGTTCAGACGCCCAAGAATCCGGTTGAGAAAAAGAAGGATCATACAAGCAAGCCGGTTGATCCGAAGAAAACAAATAAGCCTGTTGAAAAGAAGGAGATAAAGCCTAAAAAGAAGGCAGAGCCGGCTTTTCACGTTGTTAAGAGCGGAGAAAATCTTTGGGTCATTTCACGTAAATATGGAATGGGTACGGAAAAGCTTGCAAAACTTAATAACTTAAATCCGAACTCAATTTTGCAGCCGGGTCAAAAGTTGAGATTAAAATAAAAAGCTAGATATCATTATTCTTTCCAGGCTTTCCCCTTTTTATCAATATAGAATGTTGTTTCACCCTGTTTAACCTCACAGAGGCCTGATTTAAATTCATTGACGTCGGAGAACGAGTTTGGAATAACCAGTTTCCCTTCCGGGTTTATAAATCCCCATAATCCGTTTCTGCGCACAGCAATCAACTCATCTGAAGATTCTCCGATCTGATCCCACTCTACAGGGATTACAATTTTTCCTGATCTGTCTATACATCCCCATTTCCCATTCATTTTTATGCGACCAACTCCATTTTTAAAAGACTTTGCTTTCTGAAATTTTTGTCCAAACAAAAGCTCGCCGCTTGTATTGATATAAAATTCACTGCTGTCATCTTTCACAACAGCAATCCCATTTTTAAAAACAGAAGCTTCACGAAACTCTTTGTTTATGACCTGTTCGCCGGCAGAATTAACATATACATATTTCCCGCTGGATTTCAGAAACGGTATAGACATACTATGGTCTATATCCTTATTATTATTTGAACATGAAAAAAGTAAAACACATAAAGAGGAGGTAAGGAATGACTGCATCTTACATTTTACAAGGACAAACCCTCTTTTTTTCTTCTGGTGATATGCGGAGTGATTCATATGGTGTAAAGTTAATAATTCGTTCTCTGATCGTGTTAAATCCTTTGTCATTACCGTCAGTGCACATTTGCCAGTAAGTCCATGCTTTTTGCGGGCTGAAATCGCAGAACTGCCTGAGAGCAAGCGCAGAAATCATACCCGACATATGCCAACCATTCCAGCAATGAAGCAGGATTGCGCCGGAGCCGGGAGACTTTATTTGTTTATAGATATCAGACAAAATTAAATAACGAAGCGAATCATTGGTGGGAACCATTGAAGTGTAAGTGATACCTATATTTTTAAGATCATTGATCATTTCCGGGGTATAGGCAGTATTAAAATTATCTCTGTATAAATAATAAACCTTATCAAATCCGGACTCATAAAGGTTTAATAACGTTTGTAGAGAAACAGGATTATTATTGGCTCTGCTTAGAAAGGGGTTGTAGATATTATTTGCTCCGCTTCTGTAAAGAACATCATTTAATACCACCCTCAGATTTCTTACACCTTTTAATTCGAGAGGTGCATTACCGCGATTGTCAGAAATCTTGTGTGACAAAAGGGAGTCGCAACGGATAATCGCAGTATCCTTTTTTGAGATAGTGGGATATGCGCTTGCAAAAGAAGAAAGCATAGACAATATCATAATGCCAATTGAAAAAATAGAGTCAAAATAATATTTTCTTTGCATCTGCTTATTGTTTTTCATCCATTTGCTTGTTGAAGTCATCACTGAAGTTCTGTTTTTGTTCTGTCTCTTTCAGGTTGTTTTTCAATCCTGTTATGAATCCTCGATATCTGACAGTCACAGGAATTATAGGCAAGTTGATATTTTCAATAAAAATACCTTTATCGTCCGGAACAAATTTTTTATCAATAAGTCCGGAAACCAGAAAAGATCTGTTTCTAAATCGTAATTGCCAGAAGTAACTTCCAGAAGAAACGCCGATTTGTTCTCCGGGATTTTGCACGTTCATTTTTACAGGTGGATTATAAACAGGGTAGTACCATGATTCAAGTCCATTGGCATGGGAAACCTGAAGCAAGTATCCTTTTCTTAAGGTATCTATAAGGAAATACCTGCTCGAATATCCGGATATAAATAACCGGATATTCTTAGCTTTATAGAGCATCCTTCCGTGTTGTATTTTTTCTTCTTCCACCTCTTTATAAAATGCCGGGGTAAAAGAAAAAAGAGATGTGTCCTTTAAAATTGTTTCAGGGGGAAAAGGATTTATACGAATTACAGGCTCGTTTACATCTTTATAATTGCAGATAAATCCTTTACATTCAGTTTTAATATTATCCCCGGAATAAACCCAGGAAAAATGATTTAATTTATCTGGATCGATCTTACGTTTAAGAATACCGGTTACTGTTTCGGTATTTTTTTCTGTATTCTCATTCTGCGATCTTGCAGAAAAAGATATACAGAAGAATAAAAGAACGGACATTAAACGAATCATTTCCTGTATCTTATAATTAGCGCAATAATAACAATTAACAGCAACGAAGCAGCTATAATTTTTGTGAAAATTGTATTGTACCACTTTTCATTTATCTCGTCAAGGGAGGGCCGGGAAACATAACTTTTTATAATTTCTCCCTTGCGCAGGTAATAAGGTGCGATGGCGCCAGCGTTTGCAGATGAAATAATGAGCGAGTCAACCATATTTCCTTCAGCATCTGTAATGTAAATTCCTTTACTTTCTGAAAGAAGCGCTGTTTTATTTGACAAAAAGAAATTAGTGGTCGGTATTTGATATGCCTTCAGAAATTCGTCTCCGCTTTCTGCACATAAGAACAATCCTTCCGATTTGCCCGAAGTGTTTATAACGGCAAGTGTATCACTTTTCTCGTTTAAGACATACAAGACCGTTTGATTTGATTCAAAGGATTTTTTTGTCAGGATGATAATCGGTTTATCATTGCCTGTTCCTGTTCCAATGGCAGTTATTTTAATTTTATCTTTCAGAGAAGACGCGGATGCCGGTGCTATAACAGGGCTAATTGAAAGGATGCTGTCTTTAGGCATATATATCCGGCGGGACCTTTCGCGAACATCATCACTCCATTTTATAAATTTATAAGCAGGATTAACAAACGCTACAGATAAGGTGAGTGGTATTTCAGAAAAATAGTTGCCCGAGTATGGATAGGAAGGAATTGTATGCACATCAATTTTCAGGCTTACTTTATCATTATTGCTGAATACGGGAATCTTAAGGTTGTATTTGCCAACAAGACCATAGTGTTCCTGCATATGCAACAAGCTGGTTAAAGCCCGCTCTCGAGAAAAAGCAAACAGTTTATTTACATTACTTTCCCAGTATTCTCTGGTATAATGATATCCCTTTCTTTTTACATGGCGATCTATTTCCGGATTCAGATAGGATTTAAAATAATTAATTCTGCTAGCGATACTGTCTTGTGAAAGAATTGTTGAGTTCAGAAAACAATAAGTATTGATGAACTTTTCTTTAAATGCAGGAACTTCTGTGAGTTTTCTTAGAATGATCGTTGACCATGTTGGGTTATACCAAACAGTTTCTCTCGGACTTAATCTGTTTTTAAGATAATTCAACTGAGGTTTATAAAAAGAAAGATCAGCATCATAGAAGATCCATTTAAACCTTCCTTTTGTAGTATTACTTTGCCAGCAACGAACATTTCCACGGGAATCGAGGTTTACAATAAATATCTGAAGTGAAATATACTTAAAGTAATTGTCGATATCGAAGTAAGATTCAATGCTATCTGCAAAATACGGACTGTCAATCGTATGATTTTCAAGGTAATTGATTGCCGACTTATAACGAGTAGAAGAGCCTATTTGTACACTCCCGCTTCCAAAGAGTAAATCTGTTTTACTGATATCAACTCCATGGTTTGATTTAAGATAATCTTCATTTGTTTTTTCGCGGATATTGTGAATACCCCAATATTTCCCATTTACAAATAAAACACTTGGCTGATAAGCGAGATAATCGACACCAATATCTTTCGCAAGGGAGGCGCACATCATATCAAGAAAACGGGTGCCATTATAATCATTACCTGAAGTTCTTAGGATGATTGAATTAAACTCGGAGATATTCTTTGTCTTGAAAAAAGGGTATTTAAATTTCCCGGGACCATATTTTTTTCGAGCGATAAGCCGCAGTGACTTTTCCGGATTTTGTCTTGTCAATCCACCGAAGGTTTTAATTCCTGCAGCATGATTGAGAACGAGCGTGTTATTATTTATATATTCAAAAAACACAAGTTTTTCAATATCCAGCCAGCAAGGACCTATTCTTTCCATGCTTTCCGATAGTTTTCCAACATAAATACCTGATTCCGGATCGTAAAGAAAGGAAGGGGGCAGGGTGAGTGAAACAATCGGAAGTGTGGAGGAGAAATTCAGTAAGTAGGTTCCTATATAAATGGTATCGTTTTCTGAAAATCGATCATTAACCAGGCGAACACTCAGAGAGGAAGTTTGATTTAATAAAATTGGTCCAGCAACACGCCCGGTTGAGTCGGCCGGATAATTTCCATTGAGCGAATAGTATATTTTATATTCCTGAGGGGCATCGAGCTTTAATTCTAAAGAAGCTGCTTTGTAAGCACCCGGCTTTGAAGAAATGGATACTCCTTTTTTTTCAATTTCTGACAGAGGGAGAAGCGTATAGGAAGAAAATACAAAATGAAAGATTCCCAGGAGTATTATTATCGTGGTGTTTTTGGAAGTCATATTTCTTAAATCTGTTATTCTGTTATTTCAGTTTTTTATAGTAAACGACTACTCTGCATGTTTCCCGAAGCCAGTCGATACGATCAATATTATAGTCTGTTACTTTCAAAAAAGATTTTTGGGAAAGAAATGAAAGTTTTTCATCCTGAGATTGTTTCATCCACTCGAGGCTATCTATTTGTAATTCCAGCTTTGATAATTCTGTTTTAGATAAAATTAGAAAAAGAACCGAAGATATAAAGATCAAAAGTGCGTTTATATAGAGAGAGGTTTCAAGCTTTATAACAATGTTATCAGTCATTGCATTGATTACAGCAATGGTGATGACAGAAAAAATGTAAGTCATTTCTGCAATAGCGATCGACTCTGTTCTGTATCGAAGTATCCCGAAAATTGCAAAAAGCCCAAGTCCTGCAGCAATGCCAAATTCATTTTTAACAAGCACGAGCACCAAAAAATAGGTGGTAATACCGAGCATGATGGAAATGAGCGTATACAAAATATTTCTTCTGATTGCGAAGTACAGAATCGAATAAACGAGCAGCAGTCCGATTTGGATGAGTACTTGTTGAATAAAAGCGTTCATTATTCTATGTTGTTGATTTTGAGTAAATGTTTATATACAGGATGAAGCAGCTTGCTTTTGGTTGAGTCATATTCGTTCAAATGTATGACACCATTGGCATACTTCGACATGGATGTTTTGTAACGCAATAGTGGTGTCTCAAAGCGTTTCAGCATTTGTGTATGAAAATGGCGGCTGCCTTTTATTTCTATAATTCCGATATGGTCAAACAGATCTTTTTCTTTTTCATTGGATACTTCGAGATCAAGATCGATTGTAATTCTTCCTTCACGGTCGGTGCTCCAAAGGGTAATTCGGCTATAGACAACGGAGAGTGTTTTTTTTAATGTATCCGGATCGATATTATTTTCACGCAGAAAAACTTTGTCTTCATCCGTAAAAGTCCCTTGCGGCAAAGAAGACGGGTTTCGTAATTTATCTGTTTTACCTTTTGCTTTCTTCTTAATTTCAATAAAACAATCTCCCGTATCGGAATAAAGTCTTTTTCTGACTTTCAGCCTTTTGTTGCGCCCCTTAGCGTGATCCCCAAAAAACTGCATCTCTTCTGTGTCCCAGTAGTCCGTTTCATAAGTACTCAAAGATTGTCCGTTTTCGTTTATTTGAAGAAGAAAAAACGATTTCAGGTTTTTTATCTCTTGGTTCAGAATTGGCAAAGGCAATAAAAATTTAGCATCAAATCTTTGGTTCAGGTTATACTTTCTAGCTTCCGCCAATGAGATTGTCTCAAAATCAGAAAGTAATTCTTTTATTAAGCTGGATTTTTCCAAGGTTTATACATTTAACATCGCCGGGACACATAATAGGCTGCGATCTACGCCTTAAAAATACTTTTTTTTAAGATACCTGTTGCTATTCACGTATGTTTAAGAAGAATGTGCTTTTTATTCAGAAACTGTTATCACCGGTCTGAAAATAGAGTAAATACTGCTAAGCTTATACTCTCCGTACTTTCCGGGCAGATTTCGGTTGCCTCCTGCATAACTAAGGGTGATGGCAATTTTATTTTTAAAATCCTTCCAGCATACAAAAATGGCGCTGTGTTCAATATTATTATACTGATAATTAATATGGTATATCCAGTCACCCGGTCTCACCAGCTTTTCGTTGGCATAAGGCCCTTTTTTCTGAGATCTGAAAACAACAGATTTTTTCTCATCAACGCCGGATCTTTTGTACACTTCATTTACAAAATCCCAGCAAGAGCCTTTGATGATGGTTTTATCGATAAGTGACATTTTAAAACCTGTTTCAAGTACTTTATAGCCCGGCATTAAAAGATTGGATGAATCAGCGAAGTCGCGGGCTTCTTCGCATGAGCAATAATGACGGGTGCTTTCCTCTGTAAAATGATTCTCCTGAGCAGATAATTTTTGCAAAAAGAGTACAGCGAGCATATTTAAAAGAATAATCAGACGTTGCATTTAAAATAACTTTACGTGAGAATTAATAAAGTATCATTTTCGACAAATACGAAAAAACAGGTAGCAAATTTAAATATTCATCCGGACGGAAGTGCTAATAAGCTCATTTACTTAACAATATTTGATAACGCCACTGCTTAAAAAAGCATTAACTGAAGAAGAGTACTTTTATATTTGAGTAATTTATTTATCTTAGAATTAATTTAATAATTATGTCAAAAATCAACACCAGGCACTTTCTGCATGCCTTTTTCATTTGCGGAATCTTTATCTTTTTTTCCTGCAAGCAGACTGATAATACAAATGAGAATGGTAATTCCGGTGGCTCAGGACAAACTTCTGATGGCAAGGGGGAAATAGTTGAAGAACCTGAGATAATAGATGAATATGAAAATATAAGCAGCAGTGAAGTTTATGATTTTATTGATTTATGGAGCAATGTATATGCCACGAACACACTTGATTCTTACCTTGATTTATACGACCGCAGTAATTTCACCGGCATCAAAAGAACTTTTAAAGGACAAAAAAACACTTATGATTTTGCAGGTTGGGTTGAAAATAAAAGAAATGAATTCAGGAAATTTAAGCCATATGTGGAAATAACTGATATTAAAATTAAATCACTCAACAGAAACAATAGGTCAACAGTCCATTTTCGTCAGCAATGGTACAGTTCCAATACCGATTATGCTGATGAAGGCGAAAAAAAATTAATCCTGGTTAAAAAGAACGGACATATTCTTATTCAACACGAAGAGCTGCTATATAGTAAACCGATCTATCAGTATGATTAACAGCTGATATTAAACAGCAAACATTACTTCAAATTATTATAACCTTTACCGGTTTAAGCTGCTTTTAAAATTTGCTCGAGGAAAGATCTCAAGGATAAAAACAATAAATTTAAATACATGCAACTATTCAACACCTTACATTTAGTTTTACTTTTTATATGTACCTTTTTTTACCAGTGCAAAGGGAAGGCGGTTCAATCTGAGGAAGGGGCTACGGGAAAAAAAATTATGGATACGTTGAAGCCCGTTATCCCGGTAAAAGAATTAAAGCCTTACAATGAGATTGTTTATCAGTCAGTTCAGAAACTCAAATCAAGCTCGGGTACCAAGTCTGTTGTGTTTAGCAAGAACATGAAGTCGTTATATGCCATGAATCTGGAAGGCATGAGTGTTTGTGAATTTTCTCAGTCGACAAAGAGTATTACCCGTATTTTTAAGTTCAGAAAAACACCGGGGGTTGGATGGAATTATGAGACGGACAGACCGGTAAAATCTTTTGAAGAAAAACCTGTAGAAGCTTTTTTATCGCACAATGATAGTATTTTATGGGTATCGTTACACAATGCAGAAGGTGTAGTGCCCATTCACCTTCTTCGCGTCAATCAGCAAAAAAAACCTCTTTCTCCTAGCGACAAGCTGATTTATTTGCAGGGTCCATCAGGAAAAACAACGGATTCTTTTTATGTACCATTGATTAAAACGGGTAAAACACCTAAAGTGATTGCATGCACATCAGATGATCGTTATTTACTTGTTAGCAATTGGCATTCGCTTGATGTAAGTGTACTTGAGATGAACAGCCAGACGTATCCTTATGCACAACTCAAGACCAATATTCCGACTAATCGAATTCCGCGCGGAATAGTCATTGATACTAAAAACAAGAAATCATATGTTGCAATTATGGGGGGATCAACCTTATCGGTAATAGATAACAATACGTGGACTACATCAGGCGAAATACAGGTAGCGGCCAATCCCAGGCATGTTGTTCAGGATGATAAATCAAGGCTCTATGTTTCATATAATAAACTTGGTAAAATTGGATGTATTGATCCCGTTACGGGCGAGACCTTGTTTACTGCAAGAACGGCAAGTCAGCCGCGAAGCATGGCTTTGTCGAAAAACAATCAGTTTCTTTTTGTTACCTGCTATAATGGGAATAAGCTGATGGTTTTTAAAATTCTGGAAGACAGATTTGAGCCCGTTATCGATATGAACTGTTCGGGAAATCCCGTTGGTGTGGATGTGTTTGAAAACGACAACACACTTGAAGTGTGGGTATGCGCCTATGAAACAGGCACTATTTCAGTGTATACTTTTGAGAAAAAGTAAAAGAAATTATATAATTTTTTATTCGCTGTTCTTGCCGATTGAGTAAACAAGACTTATGTATATCAGCACCAGCAAACCTGCAGGAATAATATAAGCTGCGGGGGAAAAACTGATAAAAGCATATACCAGGTGGCTTATTAAGCCGATTGTAAAAAAGATTCCGGATAAAGCTTTGATATTCATGGTTGTTCTTTCACCCTTAAACTGAGCAGCGATTGTTGTGATCAGCGTAACGGAAATAAATATAAATCCACCTCCGCATAGTAACAGTTTGTTTTCCGAGTTGTTAATGCTGTATAAAGCGTAAGCAAATAATGCGCTAATACTAATTGCGATGAGTGTCAGAACGAAATTAATTTTCACGGCGGTTAATTTATTTTTTAGAAATTAAAAATTATTCAATACTCGCCATTTACTCATGAGTAAACGGAGGTGGAGCGAGGGCTACAAGTTTGAGTACATCAGGAAGGCGCTCTGCCAAATCCCAGTTTGCCATTCCGGGTTTCCACAAATAAGTTTCTTTGGAAATCTTTTTCTCTGTAATCAGTCTTGATAGCTCCTGTTCAGAGAATGGTCCTGCTTGCAATCCGTCAATCATTGCGTAATAAGAAACCGGAACGGGTTGCAATTGATTGATCGATCCGGGCATCTGCATCTGACTAATCGCATGATTCATGGTATTAATCATTTGTTGTGCAATGGCAATGCCCATGCCGAATTCTATTAATCTGTCGATTGAATAATAGCTGTTTTCATTCATGATAGAAATCTTTTATAGATAGTTCAAGTTCGATTTTATATTGCCGGCGGCGGAGGTGGTGGCGGCGGAGGTGCTGCTGCAGCAAAAAGAGTAGCCAGTTCCTCCACATTGCCTGCCAGTTCCCATGCTGCCATTCCTTGTTTCCAAACATGGGTGTTTTTTGAAAGCTGTCCGCTTTGCACCATCTGTTGCAATTGCTGCCAGTTGAACGGTCCTGCAGTTTGTCCATTCACAGATACACTGTACTGAATTTGCGGAGGAGGAGGTGGTGTGTTTTGCTGTTGTTGCATGTTGTTGCCCATCTGATTCATCATGTTGGCCATCTGACCACCCATAGCTCCACCCATCATCATACCGGTCATCATACCGGCAGGATTCATGCCGCCACCATTTCCAAAATTCATTGCTCCCATTTGTCCCAAATTCTCAGCACCTGTTTTTAAAACATCCGTCTGTTGATTTAATGCATGCGCACCCATAAAATTTGATTCTGTTTGTAGTTTTTGCGCACGTTGCGCTTCCTCTCTTTGAATACGAAGCGTTTCTTCCATATTCTGAGCGTTGATGGCTTGCATATCATGCAGATTCTTTCTGCTCACATCAGTTTGTGTGATCATTATTTTTTCCTGCTGATCTCTTGAAACATTCATCAACTTCTTGTAACCTTCGCTTTCCTGGTCTATTTCAAGAGAATCAATATCAAATCGCTTGAGATTCACACCGAAATCCTCAACGAACGCATCTTTAAGTTGCGATTTTATAGTTTCATTGATAAAATCAAGATTTTCTTCTATTTGAACAAGGTTTAAAGGGCTTGTTCGGTTAATGTTCATTACAATTGATTTCACTTTGCTTTGTACAGCCGACTTAATCAAACTTTTAAAATCCTCAAGATCAAAATTGATTAATCGCGTATTTTTTATAAAGCCTTTGTAATCAGTAATATTAAAAATAATCTGTCCTCTTACGCTCATCGGAACAGGAAAATTAGGCAGGTTACGATCTGAAATGTTGAAATATGGTACACCAAATTTAATAGGGGTGTTACCTGCTAAATTGATAAAATAGATTTCAGCCTGAAAAGGAGAAGCCCCTCCGAATGCCGCACCGACAATGCTGGATAATATTGGGAAGTTGGCTGTTTTAATGGTCTGATCGTAAGGACCTACAATAAAATCCTGCATTGCACCATCTTTTTGCTTATAGACAAAAACAGCAACCTCGCCGTCTTTCACACGAAGACTACTTCCATAACGGATAGAATTTTCTTTTTTCGTTGAGTTCGCATCTCCTGAAGGGCGCCATTTCCATACAAGGTATTCGTGTTCATCACAACGGATGACATCCATAAATCCACCTTCTGATTTACTTCCAAAGAGTCCCATAGTATTCAAAATTTAAATTATTTAATTCCAAGTTCTTTAGCGTAAAAATTAATTTCATCAAGTGTTTTTTTATCTTCTTTTAAGGCAAAACGGGCTTTCATTATAATTTGTTCACATTTTGTTTTCCAAACAGTTGTAAATTCATTATGAGACTTGTTTTCAGGATTATTTTTAGTCAAGAAATTCCCAATAATTTTTGCCTTTGGTGTTGCTAATGTTAGAAATTCTAAAATATCATCTTTAGTATTTGGTATCGGGAATGATGATATTATTTCCATTTTTCTTTTATCGGTTTTACTTGTACCGGCTAATGTTTGTGAAATAGCACTTCCTCCAACTGTATATTTTAATAAACCACCGATAACACTTCCTGCTGTTACTTTATCATCTCTTTGACTTTCTGCTTCGTCAAGCAGTTTAAAAAGTTTTTGAATACTTGCATTTGCTTGAATATTTGAAAACTCATGGCCGCAATCAATACATTTAAATTGAAAAGATTGTACAATAGCGCCACATGCCGGACATTTTTTAACATCTCCAAACTTATCTGACTTTGGTGCAACATCAACAGGGGCTTCTGCTTTACTTGTACTTTGTTTTTTTTCAAAAAGCTTTGCCTCCAGTACCATTTCAAATTCATCAAGATCTACTCCAAAGGATTCTGCCTTCTTAAAAAGAATCTGTTTTTCTTTTTCTGTCAGCTCTCCGTCAACAAGAGCCATTTCAATGAGTTTTTCTAGTTGTTCGTTGTACATAATGATAAATTAGAGATTACAAAATAATCTAATGCCGCAAGTCAAAATATCAAAACAGAATGAAGTGGTGTTTGGAATAAATTGAAGCAGGCTTAGCTTTGGTTTATTGGTTGGTGAATGAGTGTTTTGGTAATCTAAAGTAGTTGTTCTCTTTGACATGGCAAAATAGCATAGAATTAAAATCTTATTATACTGAAAACCAATTGGTTATTCGCTAAAGACCTAGATTACTCATTCGAGAACTTGCATTTATTTTGCTAGTGTTTTAGTTTGCTGTAATATGTAAACACCCGTTTTTTTCATATTTGACAAAGCACTTTCCGGCATCCCTCATTTCTTTTAAGACTGCTGTGAATAAAGACAATTGTTTTTCCTTGCCTCCAAAGTTATCATACCTGATGTCTATTGTTTTTCCACGAAGATGTGGACTGTTGCGAATTGCGTTCGGATTACCTTTTTCCTCAATTAGCCTTTTAACTGACTCTTTAGATCTGGTGCCGCTCGAGATGGTAAACGGATGATAACTAATACCCGAATCCAAGCATCTTTGGTGATACAGGGAAGAGAGAGTCATTAAAAAGTCGGAACATTCGCTTAAAATAAAGGGTTTGGACTCAGACATGCTCTGCACATGGTAAAATTTATTTGAGCTAACCTTAATCAGGCTTCCATTCTGAAACAGAATATCAAGCTGCTCATCAGTAGATTGAGGAACTATTCCTTTGCCGCCGGCATATGCTTTTTGATGAGTAGCTATCCCGTCAGTAAATACAGCAGCACAACCATTACATTTTGAAGATGCAGTGTAATTTGTTTTTGTATAACGCAGTGCAGCATGTACGTAATAAAGTATTTGATGCCTTAAAGCAAATGCTAACAAGCCAATTACAAAAATAGCTGCAGAAATAAACAAGGTTGTCCTTCTCGTATTGAAACGTTTCTTCGTTTTTCCCATGCCTATTTTTACGGTTTATCTTTTAGTTTTAGATCCGTGAGTTGCGCCCTCACTTTTTTCATGAAATCTTCTCCAGGATCTGCTTTGTAGGTGATATAGCCGGGATCTGTTTCTCTCCAAAGCGGAGTATTACGGAAGCGGGTATATTCTGAGTGTCCGATTAGGTATTCTATCTTGTATTTTTTGCATAAATGCCTCACCAGTTTGATATTTGCAGCCACCTGTTCTTTCGTCAATGGATTTTTATCACCGCCAATATTTTCTACACCGATCGCACAATAATTAAGTCCGATTGCATGCCTTGCAAAAAGGCTGTCATCCATTATTTGATAGATTGTTCCGTCTCTGTCTACAAGAAATTGTGCCGAAACATTCAGTTTGCTTTGTTTTCTGTTTTTTTCCCTACCGGCTTCTATTTCTGTTTGATTGAAGTAATTGAAATTACTCTGCAGTGTTCCGCCACCGGTATAGTGTAGTACAATTATTTTGGGCTCGATAACGGGATTTGTAAGTGTGAGGCCGTGTCTTGTTTTTAAATATTCAATTGACAACGCCCTTCTTTTTGCATCGTAATTGATGTATTTTTTCTTTATAACAATCTGTGTTTCTTTTTTTTCTGCATCACTGACATTCGTCTGTTTAGTTTTTTCTTTATTATGATTATTATTTTGCGCACAACTGATCAGACAAAAAAGAGTGCTGATGAACAAAACAAAAACAGATTTGTGCATGGTTGTTTTTTTGATAAATATAATCAGTCATCCTTTTATAAAAGAATAGGGGGTTAAATATTTATCATTCCTTTAATATATCAAAGGAACAACCTGTTGCGGGAGGTGGTACTGTGTTATAAAAAATCGGAAGGGAGAAAGTGACGAAAAAGGAGGTTGTAAGTGGCAGGAATCACTGATCTGTTAAAATTCTTCCTGATTTGCGATAAGCCTTTTTATAATAGCTGCTATTCAGGTCGTCTACGGTTACACCTTTTGTACATGAGGCATGAATAAATTTATTATCGCCAAGATAGAGGCCCACGTGCGAGAGCCCGGCACGTGTTGTATGGAAAAAAAGTAGGTCTCCCTGTTTCAGTTCTTCTTTTTCAATTGGCTGACATTGGCTGTATTGAGCGCCTACAATTCTATGAAGACTGATGCCGTACACTTCTTTCATCACCTGCTGGGTAAAGCCGCTGCAGTCAATTCCTTTTTTAGAATTTCCGCCAAACACATATCTGGTGCCATGCCATTCTGATAAAGCTTTAAACAGATCGAGGTCTTTTACAAGCTCTACCTGTACTTTCAGTTTGATGGCATATTTAAAATGAGCAGCACTTTTGTTTTCTATTAAATCAGCGTCTGAAAAAGCTTTATCTTTTTTTGTAGACTGAAGCGTATCGATGAAAACAGAAGGTTGCGGAGGAAAAAACGATACAATGGGGCCCGGTGATGACGAACTGAAAACAGTCTGCATCGCAAAAAGAGAAATTATGAAAAACAACTTTTTCATTCAGCCCATCCGGTTTTTTGGACCGCAAAGGTAGCCAAAATCCGCAAGTTTAATCCTTTTTGCTGGTTTTTGAGCCCTCAGAATTTTATAATTGACTGAAAATCAGTAGTTGATACCGGTGTTTGTACTTATTCGGTAAAAAGAAGAAAATTGTGATTGAGCCGTTGCCTTATGCTTTTATATGACCCCAGTTTTCTCCGGTTTTAATGCGGTGAATTTGCATGTCACTAACCTTATACCGGGTTGCAAGTTCTTTCAGTGTTTTGCCTTGTTTTAGGGCTTTTTTGATTTTGATAACCTTTTCGGCGTTCAGGCTTGTTCCCTTTGTGGGTTTTCTAAGAGTTTTGCTTGCTTTGATGTATTGCGGACTTTGAACGCTGTGTGCATATTGTTCTTCCGCGGTAACCCATTTCAGGTTCTCTGCCGAAATGTTTTTACGGTTAAAATCTTTAAATATGATTCTGTTATGCTTGGGGGATTTTTGTTTACAGAAATATCGAGCAACAAGGGTATGAAAAAAAACAAATTCATATTTAATGCCCTTGACTGAGTAAACATTGTAGCGCATGATTTTATATCCTTCCTGCAAGCTTCCGTTCAGCAAAGTTCCGTCTTTGAGAAGGTCTTCTCTGAAACTGGCCAGGCGACCTTTGTTACTGATTGCATATTTCTTTTTCAGTGATGATGGAAATTTTGCTTCTTTCCAGCGTTCACCTTCAAGTTTTTTGACCATACGAAACAGTTTATTCTTTAAAAAACATGTTCTCTTGTCTCTCAAAGAGAATGCGCTGCTTTAAAGATAATCTTTCCTAAGCATTTATTCAATATGCTACTGGTTTTCATTCCTGTAATTCAGATCTGTTGTATGCATTATTTAAACTACGCACCGAATTATTTTTGATAATCTTCATTCTTTTATTCTTTTAATTCTAATCTATTTTTGCACAATTGCTGACACTAAGCGTTTACACTTAGTATTGAAAATCACAAATCCTTTTTTTGTTTTTCCGAAAGAAGTTGTATATTTGATTGTCCAATATTTAAGAAAAACTAAATCCAATTGTCATGAAAAAACCATTGCGTTTCTTCGCCTTCGTATTTTTCCTATTCGCCATTTATTTAAATCTCTTTTACAAGGAAGACTCATTTCTTGCAAGAGTTGCATCAGGAAAAAGTTCATCCACGAAAGAACAGGCTGCTACACAACAGAACCCTGCAAAGCCATCTGAAAAAGAACTGGCTGAAGTCAAGGGCAAATAACTTATTTATTACTCAACTGATTTAAGCGAACCGGCAGGTTCGTACCCTATTTATTTTTTTGTCGGTTTTGTTTCCAGTTGACAGGGGGCAGTTTTTGCTGCTCCCTTTTCGTCGTGTCTTCAACACAAGGTTGCTTAACTTAGCGGCATGGCTGATAAAAAGTTATTTCTTCTTGATGCGATGGCACTTGTTTTCAGAGCGTATTATGCATTGATCCGTAATCCTCGAATTACAACAACCGGTAAAAACACAAATGCGCAGTTTGGGTTCACCAATACTTTGGTGGAGTTGATCAATAAACAAAAGCCCACGCATATGGCTGTTTGTTTTGATACACATGCACCTACAGAGAGACATACAGACTTTGCCGATTACAAAGCTAACAGGCAGGAAGCACCGGAGGATTTACTCGCCGCAATACCCGATATCAAAGATATCATTCGAGGTTTTCAAATTCCTGTTATCGAATTAGATGGTTATGAAGCAGATGATATCATCGGAACGCTTAGCCAACAGGCTGCAAGGCACGGATACGAGGTGTTTATGGTGACGCCCGATAAAGACTACGGTCAGCTTGTGAGTGATCAAATAAAAATTTATAAGCCCGGATATCAAGGTGGTGATGCAGAAATATTAGGGCCAGAAGACGTTTGTGCCAAATGGAATATCAAAGATGTGAACCAGGTTATTGATATGCTGGGCATGATGGGTGATGCAGTAGATAATATACCCGGTATTCCCGGCGTTGGAGAAAAAACAGCGGCGAAATTACTTGCTGAATATGGCACACTTGAGAATGTGATTGAGCATGCAGCTGAAATCAAGGGAGCGGTAGGAGAGAAGGTGCGCAACGGGGTCGACTTGGCGTTGATGAGTAAAAAACTCGCGACCATTATCACCAACGTGCCGGTACAGTTTCACGAAGAGGATTTTCGTTTGAAAGAGTGGGATAAAAACGGCTTGCTGAAAATATTCGGAGAACTTGAATTCCGTACCGCTGCGAAACGATTACTCGGAGAGGAGCTACCTGTTGCAGGAAATGTACAAACGGATTTGTTTGGAAATCCTGTGGTGGTAAAAGTAAGTAATCGCATACAGGCAAGTTCTGTAGAAAAAGAAATGAATGAAGAGGAGCAAGCAACAGAAACAAAAATGACTCCTGAAAATTTATCTGCTATTTCTTCATCTCCCCATAATTATATTCTTTGTGACACAGAAGAGGATATAATGCATTTAATCAATAAGCTGACTTCTTTTGCAGAAATCTGTTTTGACACAGAAACAACCGGACTGGATGCAAATGATTGCGAACTGGTGGGTTTAAGTTTTTCGGTTGAGCCGCAGGAAGGTTATTATGTTCCGTTTCCAAAAGATCAAATTAAGACCAAAGCATTGTTATCGCTTTTTAAAAACTTATTTGATGATCAAACAAAAAAGTGGATCGGACAGAATTTAAAATATGATTTGCTGGTATTGAAGTGGCATGATGTTGAAATAAAAGGAGAATTGTTTGACACCATGCTTGCTCATTATGTAATAGAACCCGAAGGAAAGCGTAGTATGGATGAATTGAGCAAAAGATTTCTACATTATTCGCCGATTTCTATTGAAGAAATAATAGGTAAGAAAGGCAAATCGCAGGGCAATATGCGGGATGCAGATTTAGAAAAGTTAAAAGATTATGCGGCTGAAGATGCAGATATTACTTTGCGACTGAAACGTTTATTCGCCCCGCGGATTATAGAAAATGAAGTTGTTCGTTTGTTTGAAGAAGTAGAAAACCCATTGGTGAAAGTATTAACCGATATGGAGTATGAAGGAGTGCGAATTGATGAACAGTTTTTAAATGATTATTCAGTTGTATTGGAAAAAGAGGCAAAGGAAGCGGAAGAAAAAGTATATACATCGGCGGGTGTTCGTTTTAACCTTGCTTCTCCTAAGCAATTGGGAGAGGTTTTATTTGAACATTTGCGTCTCGATCCGAAAGCAAAAAAAACAAAGACAGGACAATATGCAACGGATGAGAGTACCTTGCAAAAACTGGCATCGGTTAGTCCGGTCGTTTCCGATATTCTTACATTTAGAGAGTTAACGAAACTCAGATCTACTTATGTGGACGCCTTGCCACAGCTAATCAATAAAAAAACGGGAAGGGTACATACCACTTATGCGCAGGCTGTTGCGGTTACCGGGCGACTGGCAAGCAGCAATCCAAATCTTCAGAACATACCTGTACGAACAGCCAGAGGAAGAGAGATACGAAAAGCGTTTGTGCCACGCGACAGCAATCATATATTGTTAAGTGCAGATTATTCCCAGATCGAGTTGCGGATTGTGGCAGCTATCAGCGGAGATCCTGCGATGTGTGCAGCATTCATTGAAGGGAAAGATATTCATACAGCTACTGCCGCAAGGGTTTATAATGTTAAAGAGGGAGAGGTAACAAAAGAGATGCGTTACAAAGCAAAGAGTGTGAATTTTGGAATTATTTACGGACAAGGAGCGTTTGGTCTAGCAGAAAACTTGGGGATCAGTCGAACCGAAGCAAAAGAGATTATTGAAAATTATAAAAAAGAGTTTGTCGGTATTCAGAAATATATGGACGAGACGATACAGTTTGCAAAAACTAACGGCTATGTACAAACGCTGATGGGCAGGAAAAGGTGGTTAAGAGACATTAACTCCTCAAATTTCACCGTGCGGGGTTTTGCGGAACGGAATGCGATCAATTCTCCGATTCAGGGTACGGCAGCAGATATGATTAAAATGGCGATGATTCGTATTCATTCGGCATTAAAAAACTCAACTTTTAGAAGTAAGATGATACTGCAAGTACACGATGAGCTTGTATTTGATGTGTTGAAAGAAGAATTAGAACCGGTAAAGAAACTGGTGTTGCAGAGTATGCAGGAAGCGATGCCATTGCCCAATCATGTACCTGTGATTGCAGAAGCCGGAACCGGAGAAAACTGGTTGGATGCACATTGATCTAACAATTACTGTTAAGCATTTTTTATTTTGTTAAGTAAAAGTGAAAATGAAGACCTTTCTTTTTCTGTAGACTGATTATTATTCTGAAAATGTTGAAATACATATTTATTCGTAAGTGCATATAGTTCAACAAAACACAATTATAAAGAAGCTATTTTCAACTAACTAATTATCGTTAGTTGAATAACTTTTTAAAAAGCTGATACAGAAGCCTTTTTGTATTCAAGTAGAGATTAAATTTGTTGCCATTAATAAATCATTAAGGCTATATGAAGAAATTTACAATCGCTTACGTTCTGATTTTCTTATCTCTGATCACCAATGCACAACTTTTAACGGTGGATGTACCATTTCCTACCGATGCAAGTACAGTCGTAATTACTGCTGATGCTTCCAAAGGAAGTCGTGGCTTACTGGGTCATACCCCTACTGATGTATATGTACACACAGGAGTTACAACCAACTTAAGCGCGAACAGCACAGATTGGAAATATGTAAAGTTTAACCAGAATTTCACTTTGCCCAATCCTTCATTACAGGCAACTTCACTTGGCAACAACAAATGGAGTTTTACAATTACCAATATCCGTGCATACTATGGTGTGCCTGCCGGAGAAACCATTCTTAAAATCAATATACTTTTCAGAAGTGGCGACGGCTCAAAAAAACTAGCTAACATTGATGGGAGCGATATGTATATACAGGTGTATCAGGCAGGTGCTTTTGCTGCCAAGTTTACCACACCGGCCATGCAGCCAATGTTTAATCCGATTCCTGAGCCAATTGCATCTACAGTTACCTCCGTTCCATTTACTGCGGTTTCCAACAGATCAGCTAACCTGACTGTTCGTTTCAACGGAAATTCTGTTGCAACAGCTTCTTCCAACACGACTGTCAGTGGCACTGCAAGTGTAACCACTACCTGCGAACAAAATCTTACTTTGGAAGCAGTTGAAACGAGTACTGCCAGAGATACCGTTGCCTGGTTTCGTGCACCTGCTTCTTATCCTACCGGTGCACGTCCAACAGGTTTGAGAGAAGGGATCACATACCAAAACAACAATACTGAAGCAGTTTTTATTTTAAATGCCCCTGGTAAAAATAGGGTGAGCATCATTGGTGATTTTAATAACTGGCAGCAAACATGTTCGGGACAGATGACAAAAGATGGCAATTTCTTCTGGGCACGTATTACCGGTATTACACCTGGTCAGTACTACCGTTACCAGTACATAGTGGATGACACTATTCGCATAGCAGATCCATACACAGAACTGGTGCTTGATCCGTTCAATGATAAATTCATTCCTGCTACCACTTTCCCCAATATGCCTGCTTATCCTGAGGGAAGAACAACGGGCGGAATCGTGGGTGTGATTCGTTCTGGCGAAACATTCAATTGGACTGATCAGGCTTATCAGCGTCCGAATAAGTACAACCTGAATGTTTATGAATTGCACATTCGCGATTTTTCTGCGGCGCAAACGTACCAGCAGTTAAAAGACACGCTTGGGTACTTGAAAAGACTTGGTATTAATTGTATTGAGCTGATGCCTGTTGGCGAGTTTGATGGAAACAACAGTTGGGGCTACAATCCATCTTATTATTTTGCTTTGGATAAAGCATATGGTTCAAAGCAGGCATTTAAGGAATTCATCAATGAGGCACACAGACAAGGCATATCAGTAGTGATTGATGCCGTACTTAACCACGCAACCGGCCAATCTCCGCTTGCCGCCATGTGGTGGAATAAAGCGACCAATCAACCTACCAACGACAATCCGTATATGTATCCTGTCGGTCAACACCCGTTCAATGTTTACAATGACCTGAAACATACGGATGCCATTGTAAAAAATCTGACTAAAAGATACATTGAATATTGGTTAACGGAATACAAATTGGATGGATTTAGATGGGATCTGAGTAAAGGGTTTACAACACAGTTTTACAGCGATGTAAACTTATGGGGACAGTATAACCAGGGTCGTGTGGATATCTGGAAAGATTATAATGGTTATATGCAAGCCAATTTTCCCGGTTCTTATTGTATCCTTGAGCACCTGGGTGCTGATGATGAGGAATATGAACTGGCTGCTAATGGCATGATGCTCTGGGGTAAAATGACCTCGAATTTTGCTGAGAATACACTGGGTTTCTCCAATAGCAATGCGATTCTTTCACGTGCTTACTGGATGTACCGCGGGGTTTGGACAAATAACGGCGATCCGGGCAGAGTGAGTTTTATCAGAGACAAGCCTGGA
>Ga0315906_10002341_pt1 | contig 26629 bp, 27 predicted proteins | sample LakEriMetagenome_4_FD_203526 | JGI IMG/M metagenome (GOLD analysis project Ga0315906, IMG submission 203526) | Freshwater fungal communities from buoy surface, Lake Erie, Ohio, United States - Buoy 2 MA122 | ecosystem: Environmental > Aquatic > Freshwater > Lake > Lake biofilm | place: USA...
AAAGGCTACATCCTGATGTCGATCATTTTCGCCTACATCACCACCAACATCTCCATGCGATTGTTCGAATTCATCCGTCAATACAAACTCCATACCGATCAACACCTGGCCTTAGCGATTTTCTTTATCCCCTCACTTAGTTTCTGGTGTGCGGGTATCTCTAAGGACACCCTCATGTGGTGGGCCGTGTGTTACTTCATCGTGAACATTTTCCGCATCATTACACCTGAACAGCAACATTCCTGGCGCAACTGGGCCATGGTACTCATTTCCGTTTATGTGATGTTAAAAGTTCGTTCCTTCATGGTGGTGACCGTAATGGTACCCTTACTTTACGCCTACAGTGCACGGATTGGAAAAAAATTCGGAGCTAAAAGTTTAGAACGCACGGGAATACGTTTGTTGGTAGCTATTTTGGGTATTACCGGAATCCTAATCTTCTTTCAGACGCCCATTGCCAAAGGATTTATTGAGGAGGCAGCCATTATCCATCAGGATATGACCACGAATAAAAGTTACACCGGTGCCAAATACAACCTGGAAGTGACGGACTACTCCCCTGCCGGGATGGTGAAAGCCTTCCCAGCATCGGTAGTTGCTGGTTTCTTCCGGCCGTTTATCTGGGAGGCCCTGACCTTTTCGTTTATTTTTGATGGAATTCAAAGTACGGTCCTAATCTATTTCATGGTGCGCTTTCTCCTGCACCACCGCTTCCGAAAACGGATCGAATTTATCAGAAACAATGAGATCCTCATCTATGGGTTCTTCTTTGCCCTCATCCTGGCTTATTTTGCCGGATTTACCTCTATCTTGTTCGGGGTCTTGGTGCGCTTCAAAGCGCCTGTGCTGCCGTTTTTGGTGCTGGTATTGACGGGGCACGTGCAATGGGAAGCGGCGGCTCAGAGTGAGAGTGGAGAGCAGAGAGCGGAGAATGAGAGCGGAGAGCGGAGTGCGGAGAGCGGTCCTTCGATGAACTCAGGAACCTTGACTTGAGGGAGAGATGACGTCGAAACACTCGGTCTGCGTGGTGGATAGTAAGAGTTAGAAATGAGAAGTGAGGAGTATGTAACTAGCAATCGGTTTATGGGCATAGTAGTTTCATAGAAGTATTTTTGTAGTTGTGCTATTCAATGATTCATTTGTTTTTTATTTAACTTTATAAGGAATATTTCACATATGGATGAAAAACTTCTTGCTCGGATTACCTTTGAACCAGATAAATGTGGTGGCAAACCTTGTATTCGAGGAATGCGCATACGCGTTTCTGATATCTTAAGTTTGTTGGCCAATGAAATGACCATTGAGGCGATACTTTTAGATTTTCCTGAGATCACGAAAGAGGATATTCAAGCGTGTTTAATGTATGCTGCTTCCAAAATTGATCATCCAGTAATCAAGGCGGCATGATTATTTTGGATGCCCAACTTTCTCAACATTTGGCAAAATGGCTGAGTGAAGAGTTAAGTTTGGATGTTTATTCTGTTTATTTCCTCGGTTTGTCAAAAGAAAGTGATCGAACTATTTTTGAATTTGCTAAAGAACGGAACGCAGTCGTTATGACAAAAGACGATGATTTCATGAAATTGCTACATCAATTTGGCCCTCCACCCAAAATAATATGGATCAATTGCGGAAATTCCACTAATGACCATTTAAAAAGAATTCTGCTTAACAACCTGCATGAGGTGCTGAGACTCTTGGAGGAGAATCCTATGGTGGAAATCAGAGATTAGTGTGTCAGATCTCGATACATTCCGACTTTGTCGGAACACTCGATCTGACTGGGGAGGTGTCAGCCCTCCATCGGCTGCCAGAGGACTTACTCTACATCTTAGGACGTCGGAGAAGGCTTATCATTTCCGCCAATGGGCTACAATGACCGACGGCGGCCGAGGGAGGGATGACGTGAGGAGTGAGGAAAAAATCAAAAATCTAAAAAAGCACGTATATATTTAATATATTTGTACGTATTGATATTGCTATGGACACAAAATTGACGTTAAAACTAGATAAGGAAATTATCAATCAAGCAAAACTTTATGCCGAATCAAGGAAGATTAGTCTTTCAAAACTAATAGAAAGTTATTTGCAGTTACTTACGAAGGAAAATTCAACTAAACAAAGGATCTCGCCATTGGTGGATAGTTTATCCGGGGTCATCGATTTGCCTGAAAATTATGATGACAAAGAAGACTACACGTACCATCTAACTAAAAAATATAAATGATAAGAAAAATATTTGTAGATACAGATGTTGTTCTTGATCTTTTGGCAAAGAGAGAGCCATTTTACCAATTTGCGGCTCGATTATTCACGAATGCAGACAATCAGGAAGTAACCATTTGTGTTTCTTCTCTCTGCTTTAGCAACTTGAATTACATACTCTCGAAGCAAAAAAATACATCTGAAGCAAGAAAAATTTTATCGCGGTTCAAAGTTTTAGTAAACGTTCTACCTGTTGATGACAAGGTAATTGAATTGGCTTTAAATTCAGATTTCAGAGATTTTGAGGATGCAATTCAATACTATTGCGCAATCGAGAATGGCATTCATATTCTTGTGACCCGAAATTTGAAGGATTTTAAACAAGCAAAAATTCCAGTGTTAACTGCCGAAGAATTTATCAAACAAAATGAATAATGGCTTGAGAGCGGTCCTTCGATGAACTCAGGAACCTTGGCCTGAGGGTGAGATGTCAGCCCTCCATAGGCCGCCAGAGAAGGCTTATCATTTCCGCCAATAGGCTTAAATGACCGATGGCGATGCGATACATTCCGACTACGTCGGAACACTCGGTCTGCGTAGTGCATAGTTAGAAGTGAGTGGTGAGTGGTGAGCCCAATACAAAAAGCTCAGAGGACACTTAGTCTAGCTTATTCAAGCATTGGAACAGCTTGGTCAATGTGCGGCTTGTTCATTCCCAATGAGTTATTTGCGGCAAAGGTGAAATCATTTGTGATCACCTCTATCCAATGTCTAAAATCTGTCATGGTAATTTGATCGTGCCTCCATTTTACCTGATCAAAAAACTCTATCGGAAAAGAACTCAAGTCGTTGAATGATATCGATCTCGTTCATCAGTGACTTTTCTTTCGATTCAGCAAAAATCTCCTTCCAATTGAACGAATAATTCAATGAAATAAAAAGAATATCAAAGACATCTTTAGGCTCGTCTCTTCCTAGCAATGCGGTTAATTTGTTGCAAAGAATATTTTTAAGGTTATCTACTCGGATGCCTCGAATGGAATGCACATCACCCGTATAATGTGCTACATCATTCACAAATTCAAGTTTTAAGGTGAGTGAGCCATGGTGTAAAAATGTTCGATAAAAGTCTTCTGAAACGATTTCACTGTTTGAATCACGATCAAATCTGGATAATATTTTTTGATTCACCTCTTTAATCTCCAATGAAAATTCGGGACTGCTATTCGTAAAAAAATCAAGGTCATCGCTCCAACGATGATGCAAATAAAATCGGCCCAATGCCGTCCCCCCAGTCAAATAAAAGGATAGATTCAGCTTACTCAATTCAAGACTTGAAATTTATATAACTCTCTGTAAGTATTCATGCAGGAAAAGATATTTTTGACGCAATGATTTGGAGCGAATCGATGCTATCACTTCTGGCGTGAGCAATCTGATGATTTCTTCTTTTTGAAAAATCTCTAACAAAGTGAACCAGGAATAGGATTCCAGGCAACGTTTGAATAAGGTAGATTTGTCTAAATGAAGTACCTTTTCCACCTTATTTTCCAAAAGTGGCATCACCTGTTCCGTGGTAAGGTTAGTGTCCCAGAGCACTTGTGCTATGTATTGCTTTTTAGATGGCATTTTTCGAAATCGAACGTTTCTCTCTTTCTCAAAGATAATGAATTTAACAGCGTGTTTATTCAATGTTAAAATGGACAATTATTCAATTGGATTAGGGGGGCATTGTCAATTGGAAAATTGTAACATTGTCAATTGGTAGTGAAACTACTTAATCACAGACAATCTAAAAGTCTTAGTTTCTTCGCCGGAGCGGAGGTGAATGTAATAGATGCCTTCGGCAAGTCGGTCAGCATCTACGTTGTATTGATAATACCCGTCTTGCAAGGAGGTGTTGTTTTCCATTAGAACTACTGAGCGTCCGCGGCTGTCATCAAGAGAAAGGTATACTTCGGCAGGGTTGGTTAGGAAGATGCGTACGTTGAAATCTCCGGTGGCGGGATTTGGAAATACCGGGAGCAGTACGATGTCCTCCCCTTCTACATTGCGACACACCCGGTTATTCTCCAGATAGGTTTCGGCAGTGTTGTACAGATCGAAACCGACTCCGCTGACACAAATGTAGGCTTCGATGTTGTCCTGGTCATTGAAAATGGAGGTAGGCATGGCACTAAAGACATAGACGGAATCTTCGGTAGGCTCGAGTGATCCATGCCAGGTTTCATTGAACAAAAGGCCTTTTTGAGTTTCCACAACTAAATCTGCGGATTCAATGTTCACAGTACCTTTGTTGGTCAGGCTTACGCCCATCGTATACCAGTTGCCGTCTTTCTGCAAAAAGAGGTTGGCGATCTCCAGGTCGATGCGTGCTCGACGGATGAGTACCGTTTGCATGCTGGTATCAATACAGCCGGATGGATCCAAAGCGATCAACATCACTTCAAGCGAGGAATCGGCATAAGCAGAACTAAAGGTATGTTCCGGCGAATATTCCGTCGAAAAGCCCCCATCTCCGAAGGTCCATAGGGCGATCGAACCCGGCGTAGAGGTATTTTCAAAGGTAAAGGGTTGACCAACGGCGATGATGCCGGTTCCGGTGGTGAAATCAGCATTGAACTGAGTTGTGACGTCAAAGAACTGACTGGACTGAGAGGCACATCCTTGCGCAGACCAGGTAAATAGTTCGACCTGTTGCTGGCCAAACACATCGACCATCCATGCCGAATTGAGTCCGTAAAGGGTATCTGTTTGGTTGATCACCCACAAGGTAGAATCGATCGCTCCGAGAGGAACAAGTGAGGTATTCTCCAGCGTCACATAAGAATCGACACAGGCAGAGCCAATTTGCATGGAAACTTCAGGAAATGCGTACACTTCTACCTCCTGCAGGTTTGAAGCCGTGCACCCATATAAATTGGTAACACTCAGGACGACCTGTTGCAGCCCATAGTCCGGATAGGAGTGTTGAGGATTGACCAAAATGGAAGAGGTATTGTCTCCGAATTCCCACAGATAGGTCGAGGATGGTTGGGTTGTTGAAGTATTGATGAACTGGATCGGAGTTCCCTGACAGGTACTTTCAAAAATAAAATTAGGCACAGGAGAAGGATCGATCACCACCGTCTGTATCAGGCTGTCCTTACATCCGTTGGCATCGGTCACGACCAATTTGACGTCATAGTTCCCCACTTGTTCAAAGACACGATTTGGGATTGGGATATTGGAGGTGTTGTAGGCCCCGGTCCATGGCATATCGAAATCCCACGTGTACGAAGAGATTGCCGCACTGCCCGCACTTGTCGTATTCGTAAAAATAACCTCCTGATCTTCACAATGTCCAACAACATCATACGACACTTCCGGGTTGGCAAATACGATCACCGTATCGTAATGATACGCGCCACACCCCCCAATGGACTGGACATACAGCTGTACGGAATACGTTCCAGGAGCCGGATACGTATAGTTGGGAGCCTGTTGGTTCAACACGGTGCCATTTCCCATGTTCCATTGCCACTGAGCCACGAAATCAGCCCCTACTCCACTGCTCTGATCAAGCAAAGGGACGAGTTTGTTGAAACAATGATCCGTAACTGAAAATTCTGCGTTCGGAGCGGTACCGGCTATAGATATGAGTATGGTGTCTCGTGCAATACATCCATTGGCATTGCTCGTTTGCACCCAGTATGTTCCCGGAGCATTCACCGCAAACTGGGCTGCTGTGGAGCCATCCTGCCAGGAATAACTAACCGTCTGGAATGCTCCCACCTGTAAGGCCAGAAAATTGCCTGTACACAAGCTAGTGTCGGCACCCAGATAGGGAATCAAGGGGTATGAATCCAATTGTATGTTAATCGTATCACTGCGATAGGTACATCCGTTGCCATCAACCACATCGTAATAATATGAACCTGGTGAAGTTATAGTTCGTGACACCCCATTAAAACCATCTGACCACTGAACAGAATGACCAGATATACCCGTATCCCAGAGCAGAGAACTTCCCTGGCAAATAACAGGAACGGAGGGATATCCCAAAACTTCATTTGGACGCACTTCAATTTTATCTGTTTTTTGCATTCCGAATTCATCGGTCACTATAACTGAATAAACACCAAAGTCGGAAACAGCAATGCTCGGGCTTGTTGCACCTGTAGACCAAAGATATTGCGTGTAACCTATACCTGGAGACAAAGTTACCATTGAGTCACAGAATCCCTGGTATTGTATAATGTTATCTCCCAACTCCGGAGCAGGAACGTATTTCCAGTTTATGAATCGTTCTAGATCCCGAAGTAGTGAGTCGCTTTCGAGATTTCTAAAAACTAACAATTCGTGAAGAAGCCCACTGTAATTTTCTGTGAAGTCTTGATTACATCCTATTTTTAAAGTTGCACCTGCAGCAACTGACACTAAACCTGAACCCGAATTGGCTGCAAGTGAACCGTTGGAGAATAATTTAGCCTGAAGTAAGTTATTAAATCCAGAAATGATTCGAAACTGACCATTGGTAGATTGCAAGTCAAATGCAAAAGCACCTCCGTTATAACCCAAAAATCTCAGCGAACCATTGTTGTAACTACTGCCTGCAGTTCTAGCCGCATACTGTGGAGAAAAAGAGCCGCTGTTCCCAAGATAAAAGAGTGCTCCATAACCCTGATTTCGATTGCGTTGCAAGGACACAAAAGTTAGTGTACTGTCATTCGGAATATTGGACCGATTTACAGCAGTTACCATACCATCGGTTCCATCAAAATCAACATACGGACGATTGGATACTCCTCCGAAACCGCGGTATATCGGACGTAACAGCGCGTTCGTTTGAGAGGCATCAAAACCATTTCCTGAAAGATCCGTCCATACTTCTACAGGTGAATTATCTGATAGAGATAGTGACTCCGATGACAACCACAACACCAGATTGTCTACCCTATCCGGAGAAAAAATATTGAACTTGTACGTATCAGACCACTCGGTAATCCCTTGGCTGTGGGATGCCTTCACCCTCCAAAAATATCTTTGATTTGAGGAACCAAAGTCCCTGAAAAAACCATTGTCTGAAACAATTGTATCCAATACGAGCTGAGTAATCAGCGTGTCAGTGGAAACTTGAAAATGATAAGAAAATCCAGATATAACTGTTTTACACTCCAAGTTTACTATTTGATCCGATAAGTAAGCCCCGTTTTTAGGACTACTGCCAATGCTTAGCTGGGCATTTACCTTCTGAAGGGTACATAGCCATGCAAACATAAGTAGTTGCTGAAACAAGAATTTAATTATTTTGAGCATACTCGACCAAAGATACAAATTATATTTTCTATAGTTTAGCCCCCGTTTCATAAAACATGAAGTTTTCAAATTCCTCCATTTTTTGTAGATTTGTGTACTGAATTCAATGATAAATGGGAGATCAGGAATGGTCAGAGGTGATTTCACCAAAACGGTCCTTGTTGGACATTAACTTAAAAGAATTGTGGCGATACCGGGATTTGATTATGCTTTTCGTTAGAAGAGATTTCGTATCCGTTTACAAGCAAACTATTCTTGGACCTCTATGGCTGTTCATTCAACCTTTATTCACTACACTCATCTTTTTCGTTGTCTTCAACCAGATTGCAAAGATCCCTACTGAAGGTGTGGATCCAATCTTGTTTTATTTGTCTGGCATAACACTTTGGAACTACTTTTCCGATTGTTTCAGTAAAACATCAAACACGTTTGTTGCTAATGCCGGGATATTCGGGAAAGTCTATTTTCCACGTTTGGCGACACCCATTTCTATCGTCATTTCAAACCTTATTAAGCTAGGAATACAAGTAATGTTGTTTGGGGTGGTTCTGATTTATCAACTTATTACCAAGGATATCGAAGTAAATGTGAACTTACATATTTTGATCCTACCGTATTTGATTTTGTTAATGGCCGTAATGGGCCTAGGTTTGGGAATTATCTTCTCCGCACTCACCACAAAATACCGCGATTTAAGTTTCTTGTTGACGTTTGGTATTCAACTCTTGATGTACGCAACGCCCATTATCTACCCGTTGAGTTACACCAATGGAAAATTACACGACGTTATAAGCATGAATCCATTAACCCCAATTTTGGAAAGTTTCCGGTATGCCTTTTTCAGTATTGGCACATTTGATTGGAGCGGTTTGGTTTATACGAGCCTATTCAGTTTTGGTGCATTGTTTTTGGGAATAATTATCTTTAACCAAGTCGAGAAAAGTTTCATGGATACGGTATAGAATCGCCCTTTAATTCTAGAATGTAAAAAGCGTAATGGAAGTAATCAAAGTCGAAAATCTCTATAAACAATACCGACTCGGACAAGTTAGTACGGGCTCCATTGCTCATGACTTAAACCGCTGGTGGCATACCATGCGGGGAAAAGAAGATCCGTATGAGAAAATTACGGGTGTGAACAACCGAGAGGATAGCGGAAGCAACGACTACGTGTGGGCTTTACAAGACATCAATTTCTCGGTAAAACAAGGTGAAGTGTTGGGTATAATTGGCAGAAATGGCGCAGGAAAAAGTACCTTATTAAAAATCCTTTCTAAAGTAACTTCTCCCACCAAAGGAAACATCAAGGTAAAAGGTAGAATTGCATCTTTACTAGAAGTAGGCACAGGATTTCACCCTGAATTGACAGGTAGAGAAAACATTTTTTTAAATGGTGCCATTCTCGGTATGACCAAAAGCGAAATACGCTCCAAGTTTGATGAAATTGTAGCTTTCTCGGGAGTTGAAAAATACATCGATACACCTGTAAAAAGGTACTCCTCTGGTATGTATGTGCGTTTGGCTTTTGCAGTTGCTGCTCACCTAGAGCCCGAAATTCTTATTGTGGATGAAGTTCTCGCAGTTGGCGATGCTGAATTTCAAAAAAAATGTTTGGGCAAAATGAAAGACGTTTCAGTCGAAGGTAGAACGGTTCTGTTTGTGAGTCATAATATGGCGGCAATTAACCAACTTTGCGAAAATTCAGTATTACTCGAACGGGGACTTATAAAATCAGTAGGAAAAACTTCGAACATAGTTAATAGTTATCTATTAAGACAACAAGAAAAATCAAATCATTTTTTAAACCAAAATAAGAACAAATCTTGTTTTTTTAAAGAAGCCTTTACATTTGACAATGATAATACATTAAAAAATGAGTTCTCTAGCGATGAGGACATTAATTTAAGACTTTTAATCAAACAAAATGAGGTATATAAAGATTTAACCGTAAGTATTGCCTTGATTGATAAATTCGGTAATAGAGTGTTCACACAATTAAAAATGATTGACGACTTTATACAACTAAAGAATCGTTATTTGATCAATTTTAAGATACCAAAGAATTTTATTGCTCCAAATCTTTATTCGTTTCATTTCGCTCTTTATTACCCAAAAGGAGAAATATATGATATTCATGATTTTGAATGTCCAATTAAAGTTTTCGACAATGGAACAGAGTTTATAATATACGAGGGTAATGATTATGGTAGTATAATCATGAATTTTGAAACAAATATAGAGCTAGTTGAGGATGAAGAGGTTTCTTAAAAAGATTTTTCAAACAGGAGAGCATAATAAAATTCAGGTTGAACAATCTGTTAAGGATCGTTTTTTAAAGAAAGGTTTAATTAAGGTTGGGAAAAATTCAAATATTTCGAAATTGACACTTGAAAATGAAAGTGGTTTTGAAGACATTATACATCCGATAGTTATCGGCGATAACTGCACAATTATGGGAATTATTGCCTTGCACTCTAGAGGTTCAAAAATAGAGATTGGAAACAATGTTTTTTTAGGTCCAGGTTCTGCTATTTTTTGTAGAGATAAAATTACCATTGGCTCAAACGTTATGATATCATGGGGATGTACAATCATTGATACAAATGCACATTCATTAAAATCAAAAGAAAGAAAGAAAGATGTGGAGGACTGGGCTAGAGGTCCAAGAAATAAAAACTGGCAAAATGTTATTACTAAAGAGATAAAAATAAACAATAATTGTTGGATTGGATTTAATTCTATTATTACAAAAGGGGTAGAATTGGGCGAAGGTGTTGTAGTGGGATGTGGCTCCGTAGTCACGAAAGGATTTAATGAATATTCAATTATCGGTGGCAATCCTGCTGAATTTATCAAAAAAACAGAATGATTAACTTTTTAAGAAAAATAAACTGGGTTAGAAGAAATTTTAAGTATTTAAATCCTTATTCAAGAATTTCAAATGTGCCTGAATCATCAAAAGTAGTTCATATTCATTTTACTCCTTCTCACGGAAATACCATAAGTTATCATTCTGATGGAATGCTTTTATGGAACAATTCCGATTGTTTAGAGTCTGCTAAGTTTAAAAAAGCTTATCTCAGTTCCTTGATTGTAAATGATTGGCGTGGAATAGATGGTAAGAATATGGATATGCGATGGCGTTATTACATGATATGTTTATTTGCCGAAAAGGTATCAACATTAGAAGGAGATTTTGTAGAGTGTGGAGTATACAAAGGTGGATATAGTAAGGCTATTATTGACTATATTAGTTTTAATGAATTAGGTAAAACCTTTTATCTTTTAGATACTTATGAAGGATTAGTGGAGGAGTTTGCAAATGAAAATGAGATAAATTCTGGTTTAGTTCAAACTTATTCAAATTATAAAAACACTTACCAAGAGGTGCTTGATTTATTTAAAAATGATAATGTACAAATTGTTAAAGGTAGAGTACCTGATACACTTGTTTTATGTAATACAAATAAAATTTGTTTTCTTTCCATTGATATGAATATGGTAATGCCTGAGATCGAGGCTGCTCAATTCTTTTGGGATAAATTAGTCAGCGGAGGAATAATAGTTCTTGATGATTATGGTTTTTTCGCCCATAAAGAACAGAGAGCTGCATTTGATCAATTTGCAACTGAAAAAGGGGTAAGTATAATTTCATTGCCAACAGGACAGGCATTAATATTTAAACCATAAAATGAACATTTTAATCATTGGCTCAGAGGGATTTATTGGTTCAAATTGTGAAAGGTATTTTTCAAAAAATCATTCAGTTTTATCTTGTGATGTCATTGAATTAGAGAAAAAAAATTATTTCAACCTTGAGCATAAGAGTTTTCAATCCATAATAGGAAATCATAATATCCATGTTTGTATAAATTGTTCTGGCTCTTCCAACGTAGCAGAATCCTATCATAATCCACAAAATGATTTTCAATTAAACACCAAAAATGTTGGTGTTTTTCTAGATGCTATAAGGCTATCACAACCTGAATGTAAATTTATCAATTTGTCTAGCGCAGCAGTTTACGGTAATCCAACTGAATTACCAGTATCTGAGAAAACCCAAATTGCTCCGATTTCAAATTATGGATTCCACAAAGTTTATGCTGAGCAGATTTGTAACCAATACAGTCAAGTTTATAATGTAAAAACAATTTCAATCCGAATTTTCTCGGCCTATGGTCCTGGTTTGAAAAAACAACTATTATGGGATATTTACCAAAAAGCAAAAAACAACCAAGATCAAATTGAGCTATTTGGAACGGGAATGGAAACAAGAGATTTCATATTTATTGAAGATATAGTAGAAGCTGTTGAGTTATTAATTGGAAATGCAGAATTCAAAGGAGAGGCCTACAATCTGGCTTCAGGAGTCGAAATAAAAATAAATGAAGTTTCAAAATTACTATTAGAAAAGTTGAATTGGAAGGGAGAAGTTTTTTTCAATAACAAAGAGTTAGAAGGCTATCCTAAATACTGGAAATCAGAAATTTCGAAAATAAAAAAAATAGGTTTTGTACCAAAAGTTAATCTTATAAATGGAATTGAAGAAACAGTTAAATGGATGAACCAACTATAAATAAAACTTCACTTTTAACTTTTGGTCAATACCGAATTGGTGGCGTTCAAACTTTTTACAAGTTACTTTTTGCGGGTAGTGAAAACAAAAACTTTAATTGTGAAATTATTTTTTACGATAAAAGAAATGAATTGACTCCTACTCTTACAGAGCCTTGGACTGAATCTGTATTTCAAGTTTTTAAATATAATCCTGAAAAAGAGGAAGAATTTGTTATTCGAAATAGATTAGCAAAAAAAATGATTGCTTTCAATGGCGTAATAATTACAAACTTTTCATTAGAATTAAAATCAATCACGAAAGAAATTTTTGATAGTAATACAATTTTTCATATTTCACATGATGATGATTATATTCCAATTGCGGAAATGTTTCAAGATAGGATAGATGTTTTTATATGTCATAATCCTACTTATTTCAATTTATTGAGGAAGCGAATTCCAATAAGAGTAGATGATATTTATTACATTCCTTATGGAATAATTCCTTCCAAAAGATTGAATATAACTACAAACACTACTTTGAAATTAGTTTATTTCTCAAGATTTGATGAAACTAAAGGAATACAGAATATCCCCTTAATTGATAAGCTTTTAAAAGAAAATGGGGTAACTGTCGATTGGATTTTGATGGGAGATGGACCATTAAGAGATAAATTGCTAGATATAATAAAAGATCAACCAAATTTTGAGTATTACAAACCAAAAAACGCAAAAGAAATTTATTATCAATTAGAAAAGTGTGACCTATTTATTTTACCATCATACAAAGACGGCCTCCCAATTGCGATGTTGGAATCTATGAGTGCTGGAGTTGTTCCAATTGTTTTCGATTTTAATGAGGGAATAAAGGATATTATTGGCGATTCAGGTTTTGTGATCGAAACAAATAATTTCGATGAATTAGTTGAGACAATAGTAAACCTTAATAACGATAGAAGTTTACTCAATGAAATAAAGCACCGAGCGCGTAATCTAGTCCTATCTGAGTATAATTATAAAATTAACAGTGCGAAATATTTCAAATTGTTTTCAAATTATAAATCCCTGAGAAAAGATATGTTAAGAGAAAAAGTGAATTTGAACTTATTGCATAAGTCTTTCACAACAGGATTAATTGATAAAGTGAAAAGTATTATACGAACAAGATGATTAAAAATATTCCTGCATTAATCATTATCTACAACCACCGTTTTGATGCTAATATTCCAAAATTGGAGAAGATATATGAGAATCGATTTTCAACCATATATCATTTAGTGCCTTTCTACGATGGTGATTTGCAGAATGTTATACCTGTGTTTGAAAATTCCTTTTATTTTCAGGGTTATATCCCACAATCAAAGCGCATTTTAAATAAAATAAATGCAAGTCATTTTTTGTTTGTTGGTGACGATTTGATTTTACATCCCGATATAAATGAAAATAATTTATTGAGTGAGCTAAAGGTATCTGAAGATGGTGCATTTCTGCCTTGGAGCTGGGGAATGATTACAAAAATGTCAATGGAATGGGCCAACACCTTCCCCTCAATAAATTCCTTTTATTTGGAGGATTATTTATTGCATCACGCGCCTGATTGGAAAAGAATTTTACCAGAAAGGGATATTGCCATTCAAAAATTAAAGAAGTTAGGATTTACCTCCGGGAAACTCAATTATAAATTATTAAAAGGCGAAAATAAGTCTTACAACTACCCAAGGTTCAAACTAACACTGAAGGAATATCTGAAATTACTGCTTAAAAGAAGAAGAACTCCTGCCTATCCTTTATTAACTGGCTATTCCGACATGTTTATTTTACCTAAAAATAAATTGGAGAAATTTTCAGCATATTGCGAATTGTTTCGTCAAATGCGCCTTTGGGTTGAGGTAGCTATTCCGACTGCACTCGTTTTATCAGTCGACAATCTAGTTTTTGAAAAGGATACAAATTGGAATGGAACTACCTATTGGGAGAACGAAAACATTGAAGAAATGAACGAACGCTACAAGCAAGTTGATTTCAATTTTGAAGAACTAATGAAATCTTATAAACCAAACGAATTATATATTCACCCAGTTAAATTATCAAAGTGGAAAATAAATTAAAAAAATTCATTGTTATAACATCGATTTTTGAACCAACGATTGCCGTAGAAAAATTTGCGGGGTTAGCAGATTACCAGCTTATCGTGGTTGGCGATCTAAAAACACCAAAAAATTGGAACTGTCCCAATGTCACCTATTTAGGTGATAATGAGCAAAAAGAACTTAATAGCGAATTTGCGGAATTACTTCCCTACAATCATTACGGTAGAAAGATGATGGGCTACTTGTATGCCATTCAACAAGGAGCGGATATCATCATTGATACCGATGACGATAACATTCCCTACGAAAATTGGAATTTCCCAGATTTTGAAGGTTCGTTCGACACCATTGATAAAAAACAGGGTTTTTACAACATCTATTCGGATTTTACCTCACAAAAAATTTGGCCCAGAGGATTACCATTGCAATTGATTAATTCAACACATACATTCAAGCGCTCATCCCAAGAATCAAAAATAGGCGTATGGCAAGGATTGGCAGACGGCGATCCGGATGTCGATGCGATTTATCGTTTGGTAAGTGATATTTCGTGTACATTTATCAAACGCCAACCTGTTGTGCTTGATGAAGGAACCATTTGTCCGTTTAACTCTCAAAACACAGCTTTTCGAAAAGAACTCTTTCCTCTTTTGTATCTGCCTGCCTATGTCACATTTCGATTTACGGATATTTTACGTGGAATAGTCGCTCAACCCATTATGTGGAAGCACGGTTATCGCTTAGGATTCACAGAGGCAACTGTTTTTCAGGAACGTAATCCCCACAATTATCTACGCGACTTTGAATCTGAGGTCCCCATGTATCTTAAAGGTGAGTTATCATTTGAGTTGAGCGCAAAAATAGCTTCATCACAAAATTCAATTGCTGAAAATCTACATAGTGTATACGCCGAACTTGAAAAACATGCGATTGTTGAAAAGAAAGAATTAACTCTACTTGAAAGTTGGCTAAGTCATTTCTGAAATGAAGTATATACCTGCACTTGATGGGCTTAGAGGCTACGCCGTATTACTTGTACTTTTACAGCACTGGTTGGGGAACGATCATTTTTTGAATTTCTTCAATAACGGATTGATCGGTGTCAGCCTGTTCTACGTGCTAAGTGGATTTCTTATTACAGGTATTTTACTTAAAAATAAAGGCGCTTCTCTTGATGTAAAAACCCAATTGAAAAACTTTTGGGCACGACGAATGCTAAGGATTTTCCCCATTTATTATTTACTCCTTCTTATTTTAGTTCTTATCGGATTTCAAGACATTCGACAACAACTATTATATTTTGCCAGTTACACACAGAATATCCTTTTTTATTCATCTAATCAAAATTTTGGTTATTTAATCCATTTCTGGTCACTGGCCATTGAGGAACAGTTCTATTTAATATGGCCCATTTTAATCCTTCTAATTCGATTAGATCGAATTTTTGTGCTCATCTTGTTAACTATAACCGCAGGTATTTTTTTTAGATTGAGTGCTCATATGGGCATTTTAAACATCGCTGTAAACCCGATTAATTATCACCTCATGGGATCCATAGATCTTTTTGGTTACGGAGCATTTTTAGCCTTCATCAGTTCACATAGTCAACATACTATAAAAAAAGTTTGGATCTTTATGGGTAGCATGCTCGCGGTAATCTTGTCTGTCAAGCTTTTAATCAATCATCTGGATTATCTGTCTTTAATAGGTGTTTTAGCCGTGGGGTTGATCTTTTTAGTAATTCATTTCCAACATCTACTTATTAAACGTATTTTTTGTAATGCCCCAATAATCCGGCTAGGAAAAATTAGTTATGGGGTTTATCTCATTCATTATTTCATGTATCCTTTCAATCATTGGCTCCATGAATTATGTATAAGTAATCAGCTCAAATGGCCTTTTTTTGATGTAATATTAATTCCTGAGTTTTCGAATATTTATTTACGGTTTGTGTATTTTTTGTTTTTGACACTCTTTTTTTCAGTTCTGTCGTGGTATATAATTGAAAAACCTTTTTTAAACTTGAAATCAAGGTTTGCATATGCGAAGTAATACTCACTCTCCCTTGGTCACAGTACTTATGGCCGTTTACAACGGAGAAAAATACCTGCGTGAGGCTATTGAGTCCATTCTGGATCAAACATATACGAATTTTGAATTTTTGATCATTAATGATGGATCTTCTGATAAGACAGAAGAGATTATTTTATCCTATAATGACAAGCGCATTCGATATATTAAAAATGAACAAAACCTGAAATTGATTGCCAGTTTAAATAAAGGATTGGATCTCGCCAAAGGAAAATACATTGCACGAATGGATGCGGATGATATTAGCATGCCTAAACGACTTGAAAAGCAAGTTGAATTTATGGAAAGAAATACTGATCATATTTTAGTGGCTTCTTGTGTTTCATTCATTCCTGATGAAGAAATTTATGGAACACAAAGCTTATCATCAGATGAAATTAAGTATAAATTACTTTCTAATAACTGCATTTACCATACATCGGTTATGTTGCGAAAATCTATGTTAAATGGCTATTATTATTCGAACCACTATCTTCACGTTGAGGATTATGAATTTTGGACGAGGTTGATTGGCATAGGAAAATTTTGTGTATCGGATGATAAACTTGTAAAATATAGGGTTCATTCAGAGAGCATATGTCAAAAAAATGAAGAATTCCAGTACGAACAAGTTAAAGTAGTAAGACGTAACCTCATTAAAACTTTCATTCCCAACATAACGGATGAAGATTTTGACTTTTATAATAGGTATTTAAGTGAAATGACTAATGACTATTATAAGAAACTAAATGAAATTTTCCAATATAATGGAAATGCAATATGGAAATTAAATAAACTCATTGATTTAATTGAATGCAATAGAAGTTCTCATATGGGAATCAATTCGAAAGACCTAATTCATTATTTAAGGGGATTATTTTTTAATAATTTTGTTGAATCGAGGCGAATGCCAAAAAAATACATATTTAAATATATTTTTTCTAAATGCTTTAGACTGAAACAGTTCTCAAAAAAAACAATCATTACATGGTTAATTCATTAGAAATGAAATATTTCGTAAGTCGAAATCAGTGTCCATCATGTCTTTCAAATAATAGTCAAAGCGTTTATAGAAAGAAATTCAATGAAGATCCAATTAAAAAATATCTTGAAGAATTTTATAATAGTCAAGGATTTATTGAACTTGAATATCTTGAAGAAACTTTCTACGAATTGATGGAGTGTAATGATTGTACTTTGGTTTATCAAAAGTACATTCCGAATAATTTTTTGATGACGAAACTATACAATGAATGGATAAGCCCAGAAGTAATACAAAATGAAGTAGAGAAAAATCATTCCTTATCATTTTATTTTTCTTTATCGAAACAGATTCACAAAATTTGTAAAACCCTTGATAAGAAACCTTCTGAACTCAGAGTATTGGATTTTGGAATGGGTTGGGGACGTTGGTGTAAAATGGCTTCAGCCTTTGGTATTGAAACGTTTGGAGTGGAAATATCAGATGAAAGAATTCAACACGCCAAAAAATATGGCATACAGAATTTATCTTTAGATGCACTGGGAAAAAATACTTTTGATTTTATCAATACGGATCAAGTTTTTGAACATATTCCTAATCCCAATGAAGTGCTTCAAATTTTAGAAAGTTCTCTAAAACCGGGAGGACTGTTAAAAATTTCTGTGCCCGACGGTAATCTGGTTAAAGAGAAATTAAGGATAATGAATTGGGATGCTCCGAAAAATCACCCAGATTCTTTAAATATTGTTGCACCACTTGAGCATATCAATTGCTTCACTACAAAAAGTTTAATAGATTTAGCCGAAATGAATGGATTAAAATGGTATTTTCTTCCTTTTTATCCTTTGATTGATGAAGTGGTTGACCTACCTTCATTGAAGAATAATATCAAAACGGCTTTTCAAATTCCTAAACAACTAATTGGTCCATTTTGGAAAAAAGGTAGAGAACTTTTAGGAAAAGTATATGTAGAGAAACCAAGGGGGACAAATTTATATTTTCAAAAAGAGCTTTGAGGAAATTGGTTTCTGTCATAATGCCTGCCTATAATGCCGAAAAATACATCGACAAATCAATTTCCTGCATTCTAAATCAATCATACGGCGATTTGGAATTATTGATAGCTGATGATGCTTCAACCGATAGAACGAAAGAAGTAATTAATCAATTTTCTGATCCAAGGATAAAGTGTTTTCACAATCCCATTAACTTAGGGTATTTGGAGACTTGGAATAAATTAATGAAAGAAGCATTAGGTGAATTTATTACATTTCAGGACTCCGATGACCTTTGCGACTTGAATCGGATTGAATTTCTTGTAAATGAACTAAGTCATAATTCAGAAATAGCGGTCGTTGGTTCGAATTTTCAACGAATTAATGTCCTAGATGAAGTTGTTGAAATTTCCCATTTCCCAATGTCTCATGAAGAAGTTTTCAATTCGATGCCTAAAAAATTTCATTTCATTGGTTCCGCTCTAATGATTCGAAAATCCGTATACAATACAATTGGGGGGTATAATACTTTTTTCAACCGCATGGGTGCAGAAGATCATTATTGGATGTATTTAATTATGGAGAAATTTAGATTTAAAAATATTGAGGATGCCTTGTACAAATACCGCTTCAATGAAACTTCTGTGACGGGAAATATCTCCAATAATCCCAGTAAATTAAATGTATTTATGATATTAACACGACTTATTGAGCAGCGCATAAAGACTGGAACAGATGATCTTGAAAGAGGAAACATTAATCAATTGAAAAGAGAACTAGATGAATTAAATAGACCTTTTCTGGATGATCCTTCCTATTATTACTTTTATGTAGCAAAACGAAGATTCTATGAAGGACACAAACGTTTAGCTATCAGACACCAATTACAAGCCATAAAGAAAGCTCCTTTAAATTTCTCATATTATAAAGACCTCTTGTATTTTTTACGGAAATGAATTTACCACTCGTAACAGTTTTAATGCCCGTTTACAATGGGGAGAAATTCTTAAATGAGGCTATAATTAGTATTTTAGGTCAATCATTTGAAGAATTTGAATTTTTAATCATAAATGACGGTTCAACTGATTCAACCGAAAAGATCATTCTTTCTTACACAGACAATCGAATTAGGTATGTAAAAAATGAAACCAATTTGAAACTCATCGAAACATTAAATAAAGGAATAGTGCTTTCACAGGGAAAGTATATTGTGCGTATGGATGCGGATGACATTAGTGCGATTGATCGAATTGAGAAACAAGTTGCTTTCATGGAAAAAAACAAGAAAGTTGGCCTTTGCGGTACTTGGATAACCTCTTTTGGAGAAGTGACCGAGACAATTTGCAAGTATAAAGAGGCTCATGATGAAATCGTTTTAAAAATGCTCTATCAATGTCATTTTTGTCATCCATCCCTAATTATCCGAAAAGAAGTATTTGAACAGGGTAAAGTTCTTTTTGATTCTGAATTCCTTCATGCCGAAGATTATGAGTTATACCTTAGACTCTCCACTAAATGGAAATTTCATAACTTGCAGGAGTCGTTAATTAAGTATAGAATCCATAGTTTAAGTGTATCTCGACAAAATGAAAAGATTCAATTAGAGAATTCACAACAAATAAGAAAAATGTTTTTTTCTTTATTAGGCATAGATTGTTCGCAAGAAGAATTAAAAGCGTTTGAGGCCTTAAATCATGAGGATTACAAGGCTATTTCAATAACCTCTGAAAATATACAAATCTTGTTGGAGTCAATGTTAAAAGGAAACCATCAAAAAAAGGTTTTTGATATTTCTTTTCTTGAAAAAGAAGTAAAAGCCCTTTGGCTAAATTATTGCTATAACAGGGAATCACTAAAAACATATCGAAATAGTCAACTATTGTTTGACGAAAAGCTAGTTCAAAAGGTCAACAAACCAAAATGGTTATTAAAGTCAATTCTAAATTGATGAATCCATATTTTTCCATTATAATTCCTACATTCAACCGCGCTCATCTAATTTCAAAGGCCATAGAAAGTGTTATTGCTCAGACTTTTGAAAATTGGGAATTAATTATCGTGGACGATGGCTCAACGGACCAAACAAAGGAAATTATTTACGCATATAAAAAGATGGATTCACGTATTCAGTATATCTATCAAGAAAATGCCGAGCGATCTGCAGCAAGAAATAATGGCATCCTTCAGGCAAAAGGATCTTACGTATGTTTCTTAGACAGTGATGACTATTTTCTTCCTGACAAACTTCATAATCTGAAAAAAAAAATAGAGCAAGTGGGCCATAAGCTTGTTGTTTTTTATGACGGTTTATTAGAGGAAGTAAATGGTCAAAAACAGAAGATTCCTTTTCCTCTTCAAAAGGAGCTTTCCCTTCCAGATTTTATTCTTTCTCACACCTTGTTCAGCCAGCAAATATGTGCGAAAAGAGAAGTTTTTTTAAAGCATCATTACAATCCAAAAATAAGTATTGGTGAAGATATGGAGTTGTGGTTACGCATTAGTGAAGAATTTACATTTTTTCCAGTTGCCGACTCTTTCCAGACAGTTATTGTGGAACACGATGAAAGGTCTATTAACCTTAAAAAATCCAATTCAGCAAAAGAACAATTGTCAACTTTACGTTATATTTTCTCTCATTCTACAGGTTTGAAAGTAAATAAAAGAATTCGAAAAAAAATATTAAGTAACTGTCTTTTTAATATAGCAAGGTTTCATATGTATAAGGAACATTATATCAGCGCAATTATATATTTACTCAAATCTATTATTTTAGATTTTAGAAATGAACAATTGAAACATCGTCTATTCTGCCTCGCTTCACTTTTTACTTTCAGTATACCACAAGAATATCAAAATAAACCGTCATGAGTTTCAACTGGGTTAAATCAAGTTATTTGTACAAGATTTATTTTCATTTAAAACATGTAAAGGGCAGACAAAGCAATTCTGAATTCAGAAATGAAGTTGTGTTTTACATCAAGCTCCTTGAAAAAAGAGATCTAATTTTTGATATTGGAGCAAACCATGGAGATAAATCTGCTGTTTTTTTGAAAGTTGCGAAAAAAGTTATAGCCTTTGAGCCTGACAAATCCAATATAAATTTTCTAAATCATAGATTTTACAGAAATTCTCATTTTACTCTTGTACCTAATGCCGTTAGTGACAAATCAGGATTTACAGAGTTTTTTTTAGTAAATGAGGGATCTGGTCTAAATACAATCGATAAAAATCAAAAGGAAAATTTAAATATCTCAAAGTCGTATGATGTTCAAGTAACAACATTAGAAAATGAAATTAAAAGATGGGGTGTCCCGGATTTCATAAAAATTGATGTCGAGGGTCACGAGTTATCCGTATTACGGAGTCTATTTATTTTAGTTCAAAATTTATCATTTGAGGCCAATCTTTCTATAAAAAGGAGTGAAACAATTCAATGCTTAGAGTTAATTCATGAACTTAGTGAAAATTATAAATTTAATTATGGCTATGATTACGGCTTGATAAGCAGAAATTGGCTTGAGTATGATGAAATGAAGCGGTTCATTGAAATATCAGATCAACCATATTATAATATATACTGCAAGCTTATTTCGAATGTCAAAGGCGAGTAAAATACTAATGTTCACAACAGACTTCCCTCCTGCTCAGGGAGGGGGAATTTTATCACATTCTCACTTTCTTGTAGACACCTTAAGACATTCGAATTTCGAATTTTGTGTTCTTTCTGAATTCTACCTCCAGTGTTCAGATTCTCAAATAACTGAATATTCAAAAAAAGAAGGTTTTCCAATTTACCGATTACCATCTGCACCTAATAAGCTTGCTCTTCTCAAGAAAATATGTTACTGTTATCGGATCACTAAGAGATTCAAACCGGATATCATTATTGGATCAGGTAGACATCCTGTCTGGTTCGCAGCATTGATTTCTTTCATGACCCGCATTCCATTAATTACCATTGGTCACGGAACAGAATTTACTCAAATTACATCAAAATACGATTTACGCATAAATAAGTGGACCTACGGGCGATCTAACCTGCTTATTGCAATAAGTGAACACACAAGAAAAATTGTTATCCAACAGGGAATTAAACCAGAACTAATCAAAGTCATTCACAATCCAGCAAATGATCGTTTCTTCAGAATTATCGATGAGGAAAAAGTGAACGAATTTAAAAAGCAGAAGGGTATAGAAAATCGGAGGATTATTCTTACTGTAGGTTCATTATCTGAACGAAAAGGACAAAGAATCGTTATTGAATCTCTACCATCAATAAAAAAATCTATTCCAAACATACTTTATGTTGCTATTGGAACGCCGTCATTAAAAGAGAAATTTATCGATTTGGCCCAGAAATTAAATGTCGAAGAGCACATATTATTTCCGGGATTGGTGCATGAAGAAGAAGTGTTATTATGGATGAATGCTTGTGAATTATTTACCATGACGAGTGTAAATTTTAATGGTGACTATGAAGGATTTGGAATTGCTGTAATTGAGGCTGCTTTTTGTGGTAAAACATCCATCGTTTCAGATAATGGAGGGCTGAAAGAAGCTGTTTTTCAAGATGAAACTGGTTTGGTTGTACCGGAGGGGAATGTTTTGGAAACCTCAAAACAAATCATACGACTATTATCTGATGAGAAACTACGGATCCAACTTTCTCAATCGGCAAGATTTCGTGCATTGAAAAAGAATACCTTTGAAGCAAAGGGTAGTGAAGTATCTCGAGCAATTACCGACACGTTGAAGAAATATTTTAAATAGTTAAAAAAGAAAAATTAAAACGACTGAGTAGGAAAAGATTTATGTTCACAAAAAACACGTTAAAAAAGATTGCCGACAAATTCTGGCTCCATTCAACTGAATCGCCTGACAAATTCTTTGAAATAAGGAAATTAAAACCCTTCTACCATCTCGTTCCAAGCTTTGAAGATCAACGTATCAATGATTCACTCACTTATGATAACACCACTTACTTTCATACAGAAAGTGTTGGTTTATTTAAACGGGTCACCATCGAACCCGACTTTTCCTATTGTTTGAGACGCCCCCGTAAACTGTTGACCGCTTCCATGTTCTATTCAGGAACAATACCCTCGCTGCCTAGGTTTATAAAAAGTCAAATACGGAAGACTTCCTACCTTGAAGAATGCGTTCTGTTTGACGGCCAGGTTGGCAATAATTATTTTCATTTTTTCAGTGATGTGATAACCAAGATCTGGCTCATCAGAAAAAAAGGCTTAGATCATCTACCGCTAATCATCCAGTGTGAAGTGTACGACAAGTCCTACTTTCAATATATTTTTTTACAGACAACCTTATTAAAAGGACTACACTTCTTTATTCAACAGAAGGGACAATACATCCAATGCAACAAGGTCTATTTATTGAAACCCCTTCCCTACGACCCAGATTATTTTCAATTATTGCGAAAAGCCATTCTCCCTCAAAAACATGAGAAACCATTCCGAAAAGTATTTTTGAACCGAAGCAGAACTTCCGGTCGATATATAGCGAATTTCAAAGAACTCGTGCCCATCTTGATAGAAAATGGTTTCGAGATAATTGATACCGCATTATTGTCCTTTGAGGAGCAGATCCGATTTTTTCAGGAAACCGCTTATTTAGTGAGCATACATGGTGCAGGTAATACGAATATTCTTTTCGCACCAAAAGAGCTTCGGTTTTTGGAAATTTGTCCAGAAAACCGCATCGCGGGACAGTACTATTGGCTTTCAAACAGTTTGGGGATCGAGTATAACATGATATTGGGTGGTAAACTGTCCGGACTGGGATGTTATCCAGAGGGAGGATTTACACTCGAACCGGCAATATTCGAACGTGCATTGATTAAATTACTAAATTAACTCAAACATTTATGAAAATACCACTTTTAACAATCTCGAGTGACAAGTATCAACCCTACTGGAGACCCTATTATGTCCTACTTGACAAATTCAACAAAGAAATATTTTCAAAAAAATTCCATTTAACGGAAACGTTTTCTGCGAATGAAGAAGGTATCAGAACCATCAATACCAATCTTCCTCACAATCCTCATTCGTGGTCTGAGAACGTATTAATCGCCTTGAAAGAAATTGATGAACCCTACATCGTCATTCTTCTGGAAGACTTTTTCTTTCATGCTGCTACTAACAAGAAGCTATTCGATTTCTGCTTAAAGACGGCTCTCGATAATGAAAATGTAGGTTGTGTACGTTTAGCCCCAATCCCTGGTGGAGATAAACCTTCAAACTTTACATATTTTAAAACACATTCATCTGATCAGGATTATCGAATATCAACGCAAGGTGCTATTTGGAAGACCTCATATTTAAAACAACTCTTGAAAATTGGTGAAACACCATGGGAGTTCGAACTGAATGCGTCAAAACGATCTGAAGCATTTAAAGAAGAAATATTAGTTATTAGCTCTGAAGAGTTTCCTTTTAACTATTCCAATGCCGTAATTCAGGGAAAACTAACTAGAAAGGCACTTCGTTTCTTGGAAGAGCATGCTATCAGTATCGATAAAGAATCTATACTCATTAATGGTCTTGTGGAGGAATTTTATTGGAATACAAAATCAAAATATGTGAGATCAATAATTGATTTTATAAACCATCGATTTTTGAAAATTAAAAATATATGAAAAAAATTATCAAATGGTTCTTTCTAAAAATGGGCTCGGTGCCAGAAAATGTATCGGTGACAACATTAGACCATTTTTGTTCGGAAAACCATATGAATGATATTGATATTCTCAAGATAGATACTCAAAGGTCTGAACTTCAAATATTAGAGGGCGCAACACAGTTACTGAAAGCTCATAAAATAAAAATGATCTATTTGGAAATTATTGTTCAACCGACCTATGAAACAAAATCTAGCCTCGTAACAATTCATCAACACCTCACATCAAACGGTTTTGAATTGATTAATTTTTATAATCAATCTTTTACCAAGAATTTGAAGCTAAGACAGTTTGATGCTATTTATTTATTGAAAAAATGAAGTTATTGAATAAGTATCTTAAGCAACTGCTCATTATGTTGGATGTAACTCCAATTAGATATTCGGAGTACAAAAAAATGATGAATGATATACGTCAGGACAGTAATGCCAAATTTGATTTAGAATTCTTAAAATATATAAATTCAGACAAATCTTCGGAGTTGATAAATTTATTTGAACATTCTCAATCACAACTACGTCAAGACTTATTTGTACTTAATGAACTTAATTTTAAAAAAAATGGATTTTTCATAGAATTTGGAGCAACCAATGGTATTGAATTGAGCAATACGTATCTATTAGAAAAGAAATTTTCATGGAAAGGAATTCTTTCTGAACCTGCTAAATGTTGGCACTATGAACTATCTCGAAACAGAAATTGCACAATCACTCATGAATGTGTATGGTCAAAGTCAAATTTAACTCTTGAATTCTCTGAGTCGGTTTCACCAGAATTATCTTCAATTTCATCTATCGAAACTAACGACTATCATAGTGAAAATCGCAAATCAGGTGAACAAAAATATTCCGTGAGAACTATTTCGTTAATTGACCTTTTGGAAAAGAACAATGCTCCAGAGGTAATTGATTATTTATCAATTGACACCGAGGGAAGTGAATTCGAAATATTATCAGCGATTGACTTCAATAAATATAAATTCTCTGTAATTACATGCGAGCATAACTATACTGAACAGAGGGAGAAAATATTCCAACTCTTAACCTCAGCAGGATACAGAAGAGTTTTCGAAAACATTTCCAAATATGATGACTGGTATATTTACGACTGTAACTTTTGAAATTGAATTCAATATTTTCTTTTTCGATCAGAGATTGACAGGAGTAAAATTGCCTAAGTTTAAAAGCATGTCTGTGAATGAAATATAATTCATTTTTGCGTTACAGTTTTCAGTCCAAGAATTCTTTAAAGTCATGGTTACTTTTATTAATTCATTGGAGGATAGTTTGGAGAGTCTAATCAATACCTCGCTTACCTCAGTATGCGACCCTTCTGCTGAAACGAGCATTCCATCAAATACTTCTCTAACAATCTCCCCTGTACCCCCCACATTTGTGGCTATCACGGGAATTCCAAAACTCATCGCTTCCATGATGGACACCGGAATCCCTTCCGTTTCGCTCACATTGATGAAGACACTCACCGGATTTTCTCTATACCATTGCAGTAACTCCTGATTCGGAATATGGCCCATGAACTTCCAGGAAATATTGGGAGGCAGAATGCGTTCAGCCAGATCGTACAGTTCCGTCGACAAAGGCCCGTCTCCAAAATGAACCCATTTTAAGGGGATATCATTGATCTTGCTCAATGCCTCAATGATCAGATGCACGCGTTTCAGTGGAATCAAGTTTGAACAACTCACCACAGTAAATACATCAGGGAGGGCATT
>Ga0315906_10002345_pt1 | contig 26575 bp, 35 predicted proteins | sample LakEriMetagenome_4_FD_203526 | JGI IMG/M metagenome (GOLD analysis project Ga0315906, IMG submission 203526) | Freshwater fungal communities from buoy surface, Lake Erie, Ohio, United States - Buoy 2 MA122 | ecosystem: Environmental > Aquatic > Freshwater > Lake > Lake biofilm | place: USA...
AAGTTGTTGTACCTACTACACCTGTGTTTATATCAAAATAAGAAGTTTGCAAAGAACCATTAATTGTGCTTACTAATGCTATATAGCCATAAGTATTCTTTTTTACATAAAAAGATTGAGTGTATTGGCCAACATTTATAAAAAAAGAATTTCTAATTAAATAATATTGAGCATTTGTTGTGCTTGGTATTGTTAATGTATCGGCAGTTAATGTACCATTTGGAGCAGTCGTTGTATTTACAGTAATTACATCAGTTGTGAACCAAGCAGCGTTGGTAAAATCCTCAGAGTAACTAAATAAGTTATAAGGCACAATCTCTACAAGTCCTGCTGCATTCACGCGCGTACCTGTGGTAGCACGAGTAAATGTCATCTCTCTTGGGTAATACTTGCTATCAATCGTCTTGTATCCCAATAGACTGTCTGACTTAACAGCCCAGTTGCCACTTCCTAATTGTAAACTTGGTGTCGCCATTATTGCAGTGTATAGTTATAATATGAAGCCATCTCGGCATATGTGTTGAATGAAGTGCCTGTTAGGGCTTCTAGTTGGTCATCTGTTAATGCTGTTTTCCAAACATTAAGAAAATCATAATACATTGGTGCTACTCCCGAACCCATACTTAATTTGGAAATTGTATTGGTTATTGGGCTAGAGTTTGTGCTCGAAGCAACTTGAGATCCATTTATATATAATTTATATGCTCCCGCTTTATATACAATACCAATATTATTAATTCCTTTTGAAATTGGAGATGTAGATGTTAAAGTAAATGAGTATGAACTACCAATGTAAAAATCAAATGCCACTTTACCATCATTGGCTACATAAGAAATAATAAATAATTGAGATTCTGAATCATTTGATGCTTTTAATAAAGATTGAACTCCTAAACCTATTGGTTGAACAACATTTGCTTTAAAAACAAATGTTCCTTCCGTCTGTCCAATCAAGCTACTAATACCTGTCTTTGAAACAACGTCTGCGTTGCGTGTTACAGTTGCTGATGTTGTAGGGATGTATGAGGTAGGGTATGAACCTGCTTCGAGTTGAAAGCCGTAAGCATAAAGTTGCACTATTGCAGGCGAAACAAGCCCCGTACTCATTGAGGTCGAATCTGCTGTAAATGTATGAGTAAACCTTTGCCATTCTTGCGTGGCGGTAAAAACGCTTGATGCTTTATTCGAGTTTCCGTAAATTCTAAAGGATTGATTTGACCCCACAGCACTTTTTACATAGCAAGAAACCGTATAAGTATTTCCGCTTACAATAGTGCCATTTTGGTCTATGTAGTTAGAAGCTGAAGTTATGTTTAACAGGTCTGCATTTTGTGTTCCGTCGGGACTGATTGCGGCATTTGCAGTTACGGAAATGTTAGATTTAACCCAAGCCGAATTATTAAAAGCCTCTGACCAAGTAACCACATTAGTCCTCTGCGGCTCTACCAACAAACTTGGGCAACTACCATTTGAGTAGTCTAAGCGTGGGATGTTCAATCGTGTTATGGTAGGTTGATAAGGTAATAATGAACCTGCGTTTACTTGTGCACCATAAAGGAAAAGTCCATCAGTTGTATTTGCCCCCGAATATGCGCTAATACCGAACCACTCCATTGATGCACTATTGGCAATAGCGCAATAAATACCATTTGAGCCGTTAGTAAATACAACGCTGCATCTATACCATCCATTGCCTACATTTTCAATTTGTACATTACTTGCAAGGCTTCCATAAGTTCCGATTACACCCGTTCCTAAATTAAAATTAGCATATTCATAAATGCTTTGGGCAGATGCAATTTGAATAAATTGAAGTTCGCCAGCTTTTGCATAAACTGAATGTGCATTATTACCAGTTATTCCCGACAATCCTTGAGTAATGCTGTGATAGGCACTACTTGTATTATATTTTAATTTAATAGCATTATTACCACCAAATGGGTCTGCTTGACCTGATGTTGTTGTAGATTGAAATAAAGCCCAACTTGAACTAAAATCATTGCTATAAGTAACCAAATTATAAGGCACAAGCTCAACCAAGCCTTGTGAGTTTACTCTCGTGGCAGTAGTCGCACGAGTAACGGACATATCGCCCGAACCATCGGACGGAATAACGGAATATAGTTTGCCCTCTTTGTATCCGTTAGGCGTTACAATTAAAGAAGCGGTCTCTAATAGGCTCATGAAATGCTATTTAACTTTGTTAATGCAGTTTCTAAACAAGATTCTGCTTCAAATACTCCTCCATCTATTTTAGTACGAGTTTCGAGTTTTAGTGTTAAGTATACACTCAAATTTCTACTCCTCATAAAAAGGTTAGTATTGTAGGGATTATATGCTAAAAGATAGCTCATATATTATCTTCTTACTAATAGTACAGAACCACTAGATAATTTTAAAGAATTAAAATATTGCCCTTGACCCCAAGAAAGAATAGCACCTGCGCGTACAGGTAATGCTGGAGTTGTTACAAGATTTGTTAAAACTTCTTGATTATTTACTTTTATACTGTTAAATACTGTGTCTTCTAAAACTACAATCGATTCAAATTCTCCTGTAATAGTATTAACATCATTTAATACTACAGTAGAAGAACCTATCATACTTGATTTTGTAAGTATTTCTTGTTGTCCTGTGATTTTGACTTTTGTATTGTTATGCCCTACAATGGCAACTTCTCTTTGTGACATGATAATAAATTTAATGCTAAATTAAAAAATTTTAAGTAACAACTAATATTAAAAAGAAAGTTGTTTATGTTCTTCTTCTGCCCTATAATTAATAAATCCAGTAGAATCTTCTATATTAATAGATGCCATAATTAGTGTAAATGTGCCTGTAGGCTTATTAGCATTATATAATGATTTGGCTAAATCAGAATCTTTTTTAGTTGGAGTTTTAGTTATTCCTACTTTAATAATAGCAGAAATTTCTTCACGTTCTTCTAATGTACCAGAGTTAAGTAATTCAAGTTGTTCTGGAGTAAGTTCTACTTTTTCTATACTGTACCAAGTATTTTCAGTAGTGCTATGTAATATTTTCATCTTTATTTATTTAAAAGTTTACCATTAAAACCATATGTTCCAAAGTGAATTATTTCAGGATAAGCTACTGCATAAACTTTGCCACCTGTATCTCTCCATAATTTACAAAATTGATAATCTTCAGAAAGCAGCTCTTCTCGTTCATCAATAGTAAGATTCCAATAATCATAGATGTATTGACCCCTTTTTACATTATAAACTTCTGAGGTATTGTGCTTGTATTTTTTTACAACTGAAGATAACTTATCAAATACATTTCTATTGATTAACATCATTCCTGTTCCAACATATTTTACTTCAAATACTTTTGTAAAATCTACTTTTTCAGATGGATCAATAGGATTAATATTAAATTCTCCAGTATATAAATATAAATCTGGTTTAGCATCTAATACAGCTTCTCTAACATTTGTCCAATTAATACTTTTCATTGGAACAACAGCACCTAAAATATCTTTATCTTCATTATACATTCTTTCAATATCTTCAGCTCTGAATGTCTGATCCGCATCAATAAAAAGTAAATGCTTACAAGAACTTTGAAGAAATATTTCTGTAAGTGTATTTCTAGCTCTAGTTATTAAACTTTCATTAATTAAACTGCAATATTGAACATAATATCCTTTAGATACTAATTGCATTACCGTATTAACAAGAGACTCTGTATAACCTGCTGTACAATTACCTCCATACATTGGAGTAGCGATAAATATTGATTTATCAGCTAATTTCATTATAATTTATTTTGAGGAATAAATCCTGCATTATAAGGATTTGCACTATCGTAACAATATATAAATTTACCAGATCCTGACGGTGTAGGAAAGCTACCACCCTGTATACTACAAAAAGTAAAAATTCCTGATGCGTTTCCAGAAATGCCACTACCAAAACTATTATTACCTCCTGAACATGCATCAAATGTTCCGCTTGCAGTTCCATTAAAGCCTCCAAATGATTCTGAGCCTGCTACACAATTTTTAAAAACACCTGTTGCTGATGTGCTATTGTAGCCACCGCCAAATGATAATGCTTGAGCTTCACAATTTTTAAATGTTCCAGCAGCTACAGTATTACCACCAAAAGAAGCAAATCCTCCTACACAATTGATATATGTTCCATAGGCTCCTCCTGTATAACCAAAGCTATAATCTCCTCCTTTACAATTTTCAATAATTTGAGACCCTCCTCCACTAGAAGTTTTAAATGGTAAAATTCCAGTGTCAATTCCTTGGATATATACTTTACTAGCAGTAACACTTATTGTATTTGAACCAATAATAAACACATCACGTAATCCTGTTAAAGAAACTATATTAATATAATTAGTAGTTACTAAAAAATCAGTATTAAAACTATAATAACCAGGGGCTAGTAAAATATAAAATTGATTATTTGCATCTATAATATTTCCGTATGGAGTAGTAGTTAAAGCTTTATTATAAGCAGCTATAACATTATTTCCATTTTGAAAACGATCTGTTCCATTTGCTAAAATAGTAGTAAAGTTTTCTCCTTTTAGTTGGAATTCACTAGTAGGAGCAAACGGCACAATAATTCCGTTTTTGTCTTTATACGACATTTTATTAGTATTTCTATCAAAGAAGATTTCTTCTCTGTTAGCTTCTCCTGGAGTTTTAGTTTCGTAAAGTAACATGATATTAATAGTTTAATAAGTCGTTAATTGTATCGTAAGTAAGAGTATTATACTCTGGCTCTGTGTTATTTAAATCACGGAGATCGTAACAATTTAATATACCGAGCACTCTTTTTTTATTTTTTAAATCTTCTAAAGCATTGCAACATGCAAAGCCAAACTCTAATGCTTTTAAATACTTTAAAGTTTCTTGAGCAAACTCACATTGTTTTTGCCATACTAAAGCATTATAGCAATTAATCTCCTCTAGTGTAGGATTACACTCTGTTATCTGAGGATTGTTTCCTAAATAATAAGGACTTAGTTCTGCATTAAAAGTCCACTCACTTGTAGGGCAATCTATTGACGTACTACTGCCAATGCTAATATCTCCTTCATGAGCTACTACCCAAAGCGTCCAAAGTTCTCCATCCCAAATAATGTAAAATTCTTGACCTCCTAAGGTAAAATAATATTCGTTAAAACCCTCTACTATGACACCAAAAGCCTGTACAGTTTCTTCAACTCCTGTAATAGACGGTGTACCAGTAATTTGAAGGCAGTCACACATTATGATAAGCGATTAATAGTAAGTACTCCAAAATTTAAATATGCTGTTGTTGGTGCTGTACTAGTAGAACGTACATCAATAATATCGCCTACAGCTAAAGTAACATTTGATATTTTAACTAATGCTGGAATAATAAATGATCCTCCTTCTGCATTAGCATTACTTATTTTAATACGTTTTTGCACATTAGGGTTAATCTCTACACCATTTTTAAATACTTGAATAGTAACTTGATTAGAAGCTATACCTGTAAAAGTAAACTCTGTATCTGCAGCAAACTCTAATTCATATGTACCAGCACCTCCTGAAGGTACTGTGTAAGTCATATTTGTTAATAATGTGTATGTAGGAGAAGTGCCAGATGTATTAATACCTAAACGTTCTGTTTGGTATTTTACTTGAGACTGTGCACAAGAGCATGGTAATGTTACAGTTTCTCCATTAGTATAGGTAAAAGTAACTGTACCAAATGAATTAGAAGTAATATTAGCAATACCTACCCCATCTTGGCCTGTTGGCATAGTAATATCTTTACAATTTTTGCAACCGCACATAGTCTTTTAAATTAACAGTTTCCACCGCAGCCGCAGCCACAGTCAGAAACTAATGAACAATATTTTGTAGCAGCTTCTAACAATGTAGTAGCTGTTGTATAATCTTGACATGAAAAAGCAGATTGAATTCCGTAAATAAATACTTCCATCTGATCTACTTGAGTTTTTAGTTTTTCTACTTCTAATTTATCACATGCTTTTACTAATCTTGTAACAAGTGCGTCTTTACAGTTACATAGATTACAAATGAATAATTCATAACTTTTACTAGTTCTAATAATGCTGATATCGTCTTCGTGCACTGTGTAGACCATCTGGTAAATACCATCAGGATTTGACCATGTTTGCTCTACTAATGCATCAAAGATATAAGGTGTAGTATAACCTGGAGCACTAGCATAAACATTTATAGTATTATTGCGTAAATAATAACTAGCTGCAATGCTAATTCCTGTAATAGGAGTACTAGATACTGTTTGTGATATATTTACTTGGTAAGTACCACCATTATTAGATCCTGTACCCGTAAGTAAAGCAGTAATAACAGTTCCTGGTGCAATACCTAAACCTATTAAGGTTTGTCCGACTTGAAAAGTCCCTGAAAGATGTGATGTATCAGTAAATGTAGTACCTGAGATAGTACCAGTTCCTGATGCATTGACTATACTATACGGAGCACTAAGAGGATAAAAAGATACGTAAGCTAAACTAATGTCTCCTGCGTCAATGTTAGGAGCTCCCCAACCTCCAGGATTATTTGTAGCATTATATGGCTTAGTTTCTTCTGTAAGCGTAATAAGATTACATTTACCTGAAATAGAAGCTGATATTTTAGGGATAAGTGCCATATTAATGTTTTAATCAAAGTTAATCAATTTCTTTTAACAAGAAATTGTAATTACTAAAAAATAGTAGCCCACCACAAGACAGCTATGTGGTGGGACTACTGTGGGCGGAGAATTACATGTTAAGGATAGCCTTAATCGCTGTAGCAGCTGCTCCAGAGAATAAAGTATCTACAACTGCTTCTGCAGTTGTTGCAGTAATAACACCTGTTGCAACATTAGTCAAGTTACAGTGTAGAAGTACGCTACCTTGAGGCTTGTTAACAGATGCAAGACCGAGGATTTCTTCTGTCCAATTGAAAGTCAAAGTTGAGTAACGAGAAGATTGCTCAGTGTTACCAGCTACGCCAGGGATTTTAACAACTTGATCACGTGGTACAGAAGGAACAGCCAATTGGTTGTTTTCTCCTTCGAAACCATAGTTCAAGTACTCATCCATAGCTACTTGTTGCCATACACCGTTTCCGTTTTGAGCACCAGTTACAGTAATCAAAGTTGAAGAATCAGAGAAAGATGTAGTCCAACGGTTAGCATAGTAATCACGGAATGCATTAACATCAAACGGAGCAACAACACCAGTAAGACGAATACCGAAGTTTGCAGTTGAAGCAGTTGCAGCAGCAATAACTTGTACGTTAGCAACAAGAATAGTTGCGCTATCGCCTACATAAGGAGTAGCTAAAGTAATAGTAGTTGCAGTTACGGCAGTTACACGATATACAGGGTTAGTTACGGCTGCACCACCAATACGAAGGAAATCGCCTACAGCAACGTTAGATGTTGCAGTACCAGTGATAGTCATTACACGTGATTTGTAAGTAACACCGAAAGATGTAGGAGCACCTGTAATTGCAGCACTAGCAGCACTAGAGATAGCTTCAAATTTCAAGTAACCATTTGCAGGCTCTTGGTTAGTGAAGTTACGGTAGCCAGAAGCAACAAGAGCAACAGCCAATTCTGCTTGAGTACCAGTAGCATCAGTTTTTACTGGACCAGCAAACAAACTCATCGGTTGTGAACGGTTAGCAGCATCGTTATCGCGCTTACGAACTTTGATCCAGAAATCAGTGTTGTTAGCTACAGGAAGAGCACCAGTAGTACCATTATAACCAACTGTAGTTACTTGTTGTACTGCAGCTTTAAATTTGCTTGCAGAAATAGTAACATTAGCTTTGGTCATAGCTGGAGATTTCATCAAAGGTTGAGTAGCACCTTTACCTTGTACGATGAAAAATTTGTCAGTTGCAGCCAATGCTGTATAAGAAGTATTGTCGAGACGACGCATACCCATGTCACATACTGCTACTGCTCCGATAGGGAGGTTCAAGTTTGTTACTACTGTTCCTACAGGAACTGCAGTATTCAAAGCTGAAGTTAATGCACTAGCGTCAGAAAGAACGACACTAAATACGTTGTTTGCTTTTCTAAACATTTTGTTTAAGTTTTAATTAATAATTATTTTTTATTCTAACTCTTTAAACGGTTCTACCGTTTGTATTTTCTGTTCTTGTACTCTTTGCATCATTAGATCGGTTGCAATATCAATAATAACTCTGTGAGTAGATTCATCTAATTCACAGTTTTGTTGATTTGCGGGCGTACTACGATCGACAACAATGTCTGATGGATTTTTGAGATATCGCATATGATAATCAACGATATCAAAAGTTCCATCCGTTAGTAGCTCATGACGTTTAGCAGTTGCAGGTTGTAGCGGATCGATGCCCGATGTTTGTCTGCTATATTCTAGACGCCATACTCTACCATCACCATAAGATTTATAAAACGGTTTTTTGTATTTACTCCAATTAAAACGTTGGATCTCATTGTGTGCTACTGTAATTACATATGCGTAAATAGGATCTGTAGTTCCACACTCCGTTTTATTAATTGTACACTCTTCAAAAATAGTGTACATATGGTCGGTCGGTAAATCAAAGAACTTTCCTTGAAGTAGGTTGTTTGATATAACTCCTACTTGGGAAGCCGAAACTGGGAGTGAAGCAGCGTCTTTAACTAACGCTGCTAATCCCTGATTTCTTATTTCAATTTCTTCAAAGCCTTTTGCTTTGCGATTATTTACCTCATCGTAAAATTTCTTGACATAAAAATTAACGGCCTCAGTTAGTACAGAAGATAATTCAAAATCTTCGTAACCAGGAGAACCAAAGCTGTCTGAGCGATCAAGCTTTAATTCTAATTCATTGGCCATGTCATTTGCCGTCATTGTTATTTACGTTTTGATAATTCAATTTTTGCTTTAACTCGAAGTTTTACCTCTTGGTTATCTGGATTAAGTAGGTAGTTAATAACATCAGTTAAGTCACCTAACTCAGCACCATTATCTAGAGTATATCGCTTCTCACCTTTGCGGATAATTGCACCAGCTTCAACAGCTTCTTGTACAAAGATACGCTCATTATATTGTGGATGTGTCACAATCTCTAGGAAATATTTAGGATTAGATTCCACAATATTTGCAACTTCTGACTTGAGCCACTCTTCAGTAGCAGTAGCAGGAATTGTTCGGCCAAGAGATTTGATAAATCCAATAGTTGCAGCCTTACTGTTTGTAACCTCTGCGTATTTAACATACGCTTGAGCTTTAAGATCTGCTTCTTCAAGTTTCTTAGAAGTGATTTTATTTTCGTCTACAATCATAAACTCATACGTTGCTTTGTTTACTCTTTCTTCATAAGAAGGAGAAACTAACATTTTGTTAGAGATTAAGATTAGATATTTTAACATATCTAATGGTAGATTAAGATTTAATGTTGTTCCTTCTTTTGTAAGAATAACACGTCCTCTACGATCACTTCTCCAGAAGTTTTTCTCTACTGGAAGTGTAGGATTTAAATCTACACCTAATTCTTTTTCAAAGAACTCTTTTTGAGTCATCCCGTTTGGATGAGACTCCATGTATTTCTGAATCTTCACACGTGTGATATCATCAAGAACTACTTTTACTCCACCTCCGCGTGTCTCGCTGTTAAGAGGCACTTGGTAGCTTCGTTTTGTTTTGTTGTACATGAACGGGTCTTTTAGACGCTCTTGTCCTTGTACTAGTAGGTTACTCCATTTGCCCGATGATTCTACTGGCTTAATTGATACAATACGATTCTGTAAGAATGAGCCGTATACTACTTTGTCTTTTGTTGCTGTCTCCATTTTTGCTGTCTTATTATTTAATTCTCTTTAAAAAAAGGGGGGTCCTTGAGGCGTTCAACTCCCAAGGAGACCCCCTTTCTATAGTAGGTAGTTATTATCTTTCAACAACTAAACGTAAATCAATTACTTTAGTTGGATCTTCGATCATCAAGCCACCCCATTTTTGGATGTGTACTTCGTAACCATCTACACGGGAAGCTACCATTTTTGGCGAACCTTTACCTGCAGGTGAGAACGGATCACGCATACCAGGGATGTATGCCCAGTTGTAATCTGGAACTCCTTTTGGTTTAACGCGGTAGATACCAGCGTTATCACCATAGTCAAGAGCTAAGATACGGTGAGACTCAACAATACCTTTTCCATCTGGGTGACGTTGTGGGAAGTATACGTCATCATCGAAGAAATCAACGATTTCAACCATGATAGTAACTCCGTTGTACCACTCGTACACGTTCCACTGTGGCTCCATGAGACCTTTAGTGTTTTTACCACCAAGGTTACCTGGGTTAGTGTTAGATGTAAGGAATTTGTCAGAGATAACTGTAAATTTACCGCTACCAGATTTAGCATTGATTTGCTTAGAGATTTCAATTGCACCAAATTCACCTGTTAACAAGTGGATAGTACGTTTGCCACGCTCAAGTTTACCAACACCCATATCCAACAACAACTCTAAATGCCAATCAAGGTCATAAGTGTTATAGTAGTGTACGTTTGAAGGAGCGATTTGATCAAAGAAACCTGCACCAGATTCGATAGCATATTTAGTCTTATCGTCTTTGTTTAAGTACTTGTGATCAGAAGTCCAGTTTTTCTTACCGTACATCAACATACGAGCAAACATTTCTTCTGCTTGGTGGTGAGCTACCAAATCTTGGTAGTTAATCCAAATAGACTCAGTTTGTCCTTTGTAGTTAAAACCAAACTCAAGTGGTTCGTTTTTACCTTTGTTGATTGTGTTACCTGCTACTTCATACTCCATACGAAGTGTAGAAGGACGGTTTTCCATTCTCCAAGGAGAAGTGAAATAAGGCTTAGCACCTTGGTAAGAAAGTGTTGAAGGAGAAAGAGAGTAGAACTTAGACCAACGTGTACCAATAGCCAATTCCTCAGAAGGAATAGTTTTGTTAGCGTTGTCAGTTACTAATTCAACTTCAAACTTGTAACGAGAACCAGCATCCATAGCACGTTTTACCAAAAGATGGTAATCGTCTACTTCACCACGAAGAACGTTAGTTTCTTCGAAAAGTGGTTCGTCAAAGATTAAGTAGAAACGCTCACCGTTTGAACCTACGTTAGCTGGGAATGTACCAGCAGAGATAGACAAACCGTTAATTGTTTCTGCATCAACTAGAGGCAAGTTTTTGTCGTGTTGACCTTGCAACATCCAGTTGTAGAATCCGTTTTCTTGTTCAACCTCTTTAACAGGGAAACGATCAACGAATTCACGTAATTTACCTTGAAGATTAGTTTTGTAAATCTCTTTGATTACATTACTAATCAACTGCGGTTTTTGCTGATACAAAGAGTAGAAGTGATTATCAGTCACTAACCCGTTGTAATCTTTAGCCTCATACCGTTGTAGTGGAAGTAATTGAGCCATTGTTTTTTGTTTTTATTTATTAGACGAATTGTGTTATTTCTTATTAAAAGCATTCTCAAGCATAGAAAGTAGACCCTGTGTTTTCTGTGAAGTTTCTACAGAAGTGTTACGTCCTACACCACGTTGTTCTTCAGCTGCAATAACTTTATCAAGTTCGTTGATTGCTGCTGTTTTTGCAACTGTTTTAAGTTTAGAGATATCAGGTTTAAACTTACCTTCTTTATCTAAGTTGAATAAACCTATTGTATCATAGTAATTAATCAACATTTCAAACTCAACAGGGTTGCGTTTTTGTTTATACATCAAGCTGTTGTACTCTACACCTGTTTCTGGATCCTTATGTACAGGATTCATAATATTGGCTTTAAGTTTATCTTTGGCAACCTTATTAAGATTTAAACCATCAATAAAAGCATCACGAGATTCAATGTTTTGTACAAGACTATCAAACATTTTAGTCTGCGCTTCTTGCTCAGCTTTTGTTTTAGTTTCTTTTTCAAGACGCGCACTTTCTACTACTTGATTAGCTTGTTGACGAAGTTCAGGAATTGCTTTTAAAGACTTTTCTTGTAACTTGTTCATTTGCTCAGCATCATTAATAGCTTCTACCGCATCTTGATCACTAAAGTTTTTAGATTTTAGAAGCTCATAGTAAATCTGTTTTTGAAGATTTACATCTGATTTTACTGCTTCTGCATCTACTGTATCAAAGAACTCTAATCGTTGGGCCATTAATATTGCTTGGTCCGTAGCATCAAAAGCATCTTCTATTTCTAAAAAACGCTTTTTAGTAGGGTCTAAATTTCTTTTCCAGTTTTCTTGAGTTTGTTTAACTCCAGTTTCAACTGTTTTAGAAACTAATTCCTTAATTGTATCTAGAGTACCTGGTAACTCATCTAACTTTTCTACCTCTTCTACTGTTAAAACTCCTGCAGTAACTAACTCTTTCATCAGAGCTTTGTAAACTGCTTCGTTTTTAGTAATAGTTTCAGTAGTGTCAGGTTTATCTGGTACTACTTTATTTTCGCCAGCACCTTCTCCTGTTTCAGTTGTTACTGGTGTAAATAATGTTGCAGGTTCATTATTTTCCGTTGCTTGACCTGCATTAGTATCTTCTTCTCCTTTTGTTTGACTGTCTACAGCCTTGTTTAATTCTTCAGGCGACATTATCTGTAGCCCTTCAAATAATTCATTATTCTCCATTTTGCTGTCGTTAATTGGTTACAATATTAAAATTATTTTTATAAATAGGGCCTAGAATCTTTATGAGAGCTTCTATGGCCCTATAGCTTTTTATTTACTCTGTGTGCTTTGAGTCTTTTTAATGTTGAGTTCTTTTGCTTTAAGTTCTTCTGCTACAAGATTAGCACGAGTCTTTTCTGCAAGTTCTTCTTCTTTTAAACGAATCTGATTAATCTTGTAATTTTCATCGATATCTGTACGGCGTATGTCTATATAATCATCAATACCGTTTTTATCAGTATCTACGCGATCTTGCTCTAAACCATTAGCTCTAGCATCACGAACATCAGCACCTATTTCTTTAATCTTAGCAATCTCTAAGTTAGTTGCCATTTTTTCGCGTTCAATGTTAACAACATCATTATGACGTTTAACTTCAAAGTCAAGAAGTGCTTGCTTAGCTTGGTTGTCCATTTGTGCTGCTTCTTGTGCTTGTTTAAGTTTGGCTTCTTCCATTTTGTTAGTTTCCTCCTTAATACGTTCAGCAGAATCTTGAAGACGGCGAGCAATGTCTTGTACAGATTCAGATTGAGAAATAGCAATAAGATCGGAGATAGTAGCTTGACCGTTTTGAATAGCAGCTTGAGAAAGTGCGCGCAAATCTTCGTAAAGTTTAGTATCGTTGGTAGAGTTAGATACGTGTAGATCATAATCTGTAGAAACAAATTCATCAAATTGTGTAACAAACTCTTGACCCATATCGTCAAGTAGGAATTGTCCCTTTTTAGGATTAGATTTGTAAGCAAACTTACAGCACTCTAAAAACTTAGTAAGTACTCTTTTACGGAAGTTAGCATCAATAGCAAACCACTTTTCAGTAATATGTGATATCTGTGTAACTTCTTGGTTAACGTTAGATACTGCCGCACGCTCTTGTACCTGTCCTTCACGCGCACCTGATACACCTGCTAATTTTCCAAGTGTGTTTTCAATGTCAAGCAGTAGGTTAGTGTACATGCCGATGGCGTTAGGGTCGCCCATCTGAATTTGTTGAGCAGTTAACTGGTTAAATGCGCCAGCAGATTTACCCTGTGATGGGCCTTTGAGAATTTCGTTAGTAGGATCCAACCATGCAAATTTATTAATAGTCACATAGCGCATCCACTCTTTAGGATCCCAACCTGAAGGAATAAGAGAAGAGTTAATAGCAGTAAAGGACCCCTTGTATGTAGCGATCTCTAGTTCGCGCTTGTAGTAGGCGATGTCATAAGAATAAGCAAGAGGCTTCATCACGTCCATGAGAGATTGGACTTTGTAATCATTGGTAGAGTTAACAGACCCTACATACGGAGGGGTGCCTTTAGATTTGTTTACTAATGATTTTGATGCATAAGGTACAGGACGCATAAGTGTATAAATATGGTCGGCAATTTTTGTACCTTCCATCCACTCATTGACCCAGATCCACTTAACAGTCTCTCCTAATTCTTTTTTAGGTCGATAGTCTTCGGGAACATAGTCTTTTTGTTCTTGTCCGTCTTCATCAAAATATGTTAATTCTCCAATTTTACGACGTGATCTCCAGCATACTTTTAATACACGGACATTACCATATGTATCAAAAGCACCTGCAAATGTTCGTGTTCCCATCTCATTAGGATGGAATATATTCATTGCTCCTTGTTCTCCGTAGTAATCATACACCGAGATATCACGATTGAGACCAATACCGCCACCTGTTCCAAGTGACGCATCTACTTTACCATTTTCTAAGAAATCAATATCAGCAGGTTCTAGTGTATCCCAATAGTCATCAATTACTTGGCCAATAGATTTGTAGCCATACTCTACAATAATGTCAGCATCCTCAATATACATTGAGTTGCCTCCCATAGTATAAAGGTTCATTGGGTTTACTCGACGCATAACAGGATTACCGCCTAGTACTCCACAATACATAATTTCTTCGCCTCCAACTAATAAGTCTTCAAAAGTTTTAAGGAAAGTAAAATCAAAGTCACCTTCTTTGTATTCTTTCTTGAGAATCTTGTTAGCTACTGTTTCTGCAATATCCTGATACTCATACTTGCGATAGTGCTCAAATTGTTTTAGTCTTTTTTGAATCTCCTCTTCTGTAAGCGATGTACTCATGATCATTTCGCTAGTGATCTTTTTGAGTTCATCCATAAGACCCATTTCTTTACGGCCGATAGCTTCAGAATCATTAGAAGAGATATAAGCTTTAAACTCTTTACGTCGTTGAGAGTATTCGCCAAGTAGTAAATTAATCTTAGTATTCTCAATGCCGATATGTTGAAAGCTAGCAGGTAAAGATTCTAGATCTAGATTATCAGGGTTAATAAACTTTTCAAAATCTTTAGTATTGATTATATTAGCTCTAAGATTATAATTAGTCTTTTTGTTCTTAAAGTTAGAACGTAGATTAACATCAGAGGTGAGCAAGTGCTCTGCAAAGTCCATGTTTTTCTTATACCAGTAATCGGTCTTTTCTTTGTCAGACAGTTTCTGACGAGGGAAACTGATATATCCTTGAATCTTTACAGGTGCGCTCATAATAATTTTTTAACTAAGATACAAATCTATGAATAAAAATTTGAATCAAATGTAGTAGGTATTTTCTTTTTTATTACACCCATTTTTTCAAAGTAGGGATCATCTAAGAAAGTTTTTACTTCTTCTACGCGTTGAGTTACTTCTTTATACATAGTAGAATCTAACCACATTAACATAATTAACGCAGAAACTCTATCAAAGTTTCCATCAGGGTTCCACATAATTAACTCTGTAATAATACCAGAAGAATAAATTGTCTCATATACGCGGGTCTCAGACACAGTAGATATTCTTTCTTGTAGCCAAGACTTAATCATATTACGTCCTTCTGAGTTAATAGCACCAGATGCGTTAATACCTTTAGATGTGTTAGTACCTGCTTTATAAGTATCTGTAGATCGTAACTGATAAGGAGTTTCTGCTAAAAGATACGTACATTTCATCTGGTCAAAATAATTATAAAGCCCGATGAGGTTTTTCTCATACATACCCACAGCGTTGTAGTATAATAATAACTTACGACATGTTTCGTAGAAGTCCTTAGCCTCACCTGTACGGCCTGTATACTCTGCTACTATTTGTCTAGTAAGTCTATTCATTATTAGTATACAAGGGAGAGAGTCTGTGGTTGACTTATCTTTATCAACAACGTCGATTCCTGCTATGTAGGTACCACGAGGTATAATCCCATCAGGATTTCTTTGTGGCTTAACCCAGATTTCTATACAGCCCCGCTTGTCATCATTTTTACTGAGTGGATATTTTCTAATAGGAGTAGCATCTTGCTCTGTGTAAAACTCTGGTTCGTTTTTAGTATTAAAACTGATGTGTCCTTTAAAGCTAGCCTCTTGGTATTTTTTATATTTACCGCCCTCTACTTCAGCAAGTTGTTCTTTGAGTAGTAAGGTAGGAAAGAAAGCGCCTTCGAGTACCAAGAAAGCCTCGGATGGTACTTCAGGACCGTTGATGATTTCTGTTTGATATACAGTAGGGTCTGGTGATTTTTTAGCCGTAGTACGTTTGTCTTCAATGTATAGTTTAGCTAGATCTAAATCTGTGATGTAGTCCTCTGTTTTTTTAAACTCATTAAGAGTGAGTCTGTATGGTACAAAATAACCTATGTTGCCACGGTTTTCAAAGATATCCTCAAAGATTAAGCAGTTATAATCTTGAGGATTACGAAATACGGACTCTGCATAGAGTGCTGCTCTACCAGATACAAGACCGCCTGTTCCTAAAGCCCAGATAACTAAGCTTTTCTTGGCCTTTGATGCTTGTGTTGCTTCAATAGCACCCCAAGATTCTTTAAGGTTGTACATGAAACCTACCTCATCGAGAATACACAGGTTAGGACGAGTACCGTTAGCTGCAAGTGGGTTATCTTTAAAAGATCGGTGGCGTAATACCGACCCTGTACCTGTTGTACCTTCTCGGTTAGGCATTAGAGAACCCGTATAAGTAGTAGCTAGTGGTGAAGGGTATTTATCGTCTCCCATTTCAAAGCTACCTGGCAAAAGTGTTAAGGCAGTTTGAATCTTCTTCATTAGCGGCACGGTATACTTAGTATCAATCGCCCCAATGATAGTATCAGATGCTAGAAATTGCTTAGCTTTCTTACGTTCTAGATAGTCATCATAGTCAGTAGCACCATCAAAAAGAAAGTTATGGGCGGCAATACCTGATGAGGAGTAGGATTTACCTGAACCACGAGCCTGAATACTGATTAAATGCTGTGCAGAGTTACGATATAAGGGTTTGCCTAGGTTTTTTGGGTGGATTCTGCGTAGATATTCTCTAGCAGGAATGTAAGTTTTAGAATTAGCCTCAGCTTCTGTGATACGCTGTAGTTTAATGGCCATCTCTTTCTCTGGGCCATACTTTCTGTCGCATGTGAAAGCAGTATCTTCACTAAAACCAGAGAATCCACGACATTCTTCATATATCAAAAACAACTCCCAATCGATGTCGCGTAGAAACGGTAGACCAAAGGCCTGGGAAACTGAAGTGTCGTCTTCAAACTGAATGTTATGAAAGTTTATGTAATAATAAAGAGGTCCAGGCATCCACTTACCACCGACCCAATAACCTTCTATACACTTGCGTTTCTCATCTCTCCAAAAAGAAACACGATCATAGTATTCTAACTCTGGATGGAAGTTAGGAATCTCCTTGAGCCTAAAGTTAGAATTGTTTATCATGTTAAATTTCTCCTGAATCTGTTAATGATGCAATATTTTTGCCCTTACGTGTAGTCTTGTCTTCGTCGTATTCTTGTTTAATCTTTTTATAATCCTGAAACAGCTTAGCTGTGTTAGCTAACATCTTATCTAGCTCTACTAATTCTTTGAGATTTCTTTCTAAGATAGCATCTTTATACATGTTCTTCAAAGATTCATCCCGAACATTCATAATTTCTGTCCAATTAACAAGACCGCGTTCTGCTGGAGTTAGTACTAACTCTTTATAAGTAAATACTTGTTGGCGTAAAGTATCCCAATTAAATTCTGGGTCTTTAAGAAAGTCTTTAGCTAAGACGTATAGCTTGTTAGGAATATTAAAAAACTTAGACTCTGGATTGTAAGCATAATAAATAGCCCACATTTTACGTGAGCTTTCTAATTTGTTTTTGCTTTTATCTCGATAATGCAACTCGTTAAAACTATCTAGCATTACTAACTCAGGATAGGTATCCCAAAAACTAAAGTCGTGGAGAGCTTTCATTATTTTACTCCGTGTGTTTGAGTGTAAATAGTAGACAGTTTATCGTAAAGTTCTCCGTGACTATATGTACATAAGAATTCTGTACCTCCACTAAATACTATAGTATAATCTCCATAAGGAGTTTTAAAAGGAGAAATAGCGTTGATAGTAAAAAACGTAGTAAACGTAGGCTCTAAACTATCATTAATTAGTTCTTCTATTTTTAAACTATTATCCGTTATCTCTATGTCTTCAGGAAACGGAACTGTCGGTAGGGTTATCTTGAGTATCATCAGTTTTATTTTTATCTATGCAATAATTAGCGTAATTGATTCTTTTTTTGTTAGGTATAAATTTACCAAAATGCTCTATGTGAATTACAGGAAATTTATCTAAGACAAACTTGTTATCTTCTCCACGATGGTTAGAACTAATATGTTTAGCAATAGTAAAGCCAAAACTAGCCCAAATTTCTTCTGCTTGAGTAAGAGTTAGACCATGGCGTTGTGCTGTAGCTATTAGCAAATCACGTTGTCTAGAGTTCTTCATCAGGCGGAGTTAAGCTAAAATCAAATTGTTCTTCTTCAATCACAGGAGCTTTAGATGCATCATGCTGATATTCAGTAGGTGGAGTTACTTCTCCACCCCATACCATATTTTCCAGTACTTTAGTATCTTGCTCTGCTTGTTCTATCATAGCTTCTCCAAGTGTTTCGTTAAAAGACTTTTCAGGAGCAGTAGTAGGTATAGAAGGGGTTTCTGTCATCACAAGGTTTACTTCAATACGAAAGCCGTCTTGATCAGGTTTGTACCTAAGCTCTTGATGTAAAAGATTATTATCATCTATCAAAGGCTTATTAAACAAAAGTTTCTTTTTAAGTCTAGAGATGATAACATTAAACTGCTTCTCTTCTATCTTAACAAGTTCTCTCATCTCTTTACGCATATCAGTAGACAAGATAAACTTAGCACGTTTCTCTTCAGGAAGAGCTGCGTACTCGTTATCTAATCTAATAATCTCTGCTAAAACATCACGCTCTTGTGGCGTAAGGTTTAGCATGAAGTTCATGAACGCAAGGATCTGCTTATAGATCTTGTTTTGGTTCGTCGGTAGTGAAATTACTTTGCGTTGCTTCATCGATAATTTGTTTTTGTAATTCTTCGTCCGTGTTCATCATCTTACCCACTTGAAGCCAAGTAAATACAGAGGTCTCTGTAAATGCTGCAATTACTTCTACTAACACATGGTACTCCATATTCTTAGCATCAATACCAGCAGGCCGTGGATATCTAAACTGTTGGATAATAACTTCAGGGTAAGCAGCTTCTTTTACCATAATGTCTACATGCCAAGCTTTAAATCCTTCTGTTTCTTCTGTAGCCTCTACTTCTACGGGGTAAGATTTGTAAGTAAATTGCAAACCGTATTGTTGTGCGCGATTAGTAGCTAGCATAAAAGTGTTTGCTAGTACCTCTTTAATCACTTGTAGTTTCTCCGTTGTTCCCATTATTATTAATTTTAAATTGTAAAGTAAAAAGAGCGGCCCCAGTAGTGCTGGTAGAGATAAAATATTCTACTTCTAAATTCTTACTGTGCTGTCTACAGTAAGTATTAAATTTTTCCACCAGGGCTTCCTCCCGTTTGAATAGTTCTTCTAGACTATTTGATCTTAATTCTCCAATCTCCATCAGCAGTCCAAAAAATAATCAGGAAGCTTATACTTCCCTCTCTGTATTTTAATTAACAACCCTCGTTCTCGTAACGATGCTATCATTTTTTCTAAGGCAGGTAAAGATACATTAAGCTCCTCAACGATGAGGTTCTTGTTAAAGTTATCTGCGTACCATATGTTAGCGTATAGGTCTGCCTGTTGAATAATGTAATATAAAGCATGAAAGCTCGTATCGTTTGCTTTAAGCAAGATGCTGTCTTTTGTGTCAAGATAAACTAGTATCATGACGCAAATATATAAATAATTTAGAATAACAGAATATATTCTATAAATTATTATAATTATTTTATAAAAGGCTGAAAGACATTAAAGACAGTATTGTCTATCGTCTTACGTTTACGGGCTATGTAAGGATTTAACATATATACAACGCGTAGTTCTCCTGAGATCCTACCTTTGATCTGATAAAGCACACCAAGCTCCATAAGTTTTTTTAACAGCTTAAAGAACTTATCTCTTGATGAGTAGCCTAAGAACGATTGAAGTGATTCATTGCTGTGAGGTTGAGGACCATTGTATACAAGGTTTAAGGGAGTCTTGAGATCAGTAGCCATAAGAAGCACGTTGCTAAGCTCAGCACGTGATAACTCATTAGATAAAAACTTTACTGTTTCACTGTCTAATACAACATAATCATCAGAACTCATTACGACATAGTCTCCTTTCTCTGTGACGCTTACGGAAAGTTTGTCTTTGCCAAGTGTAGAGCTTAGTAACTCACCAGTCTCGGTGTTAACATAAGTTTCTAGATCAAAGTCTATATTTTTCTTTAGTCTAGGCTGTGTAATTTTGTTTCCCATAGTACAAAGTTAATATAATTTTTTTATAATACAATGACGTAATGTCCCTTTTAGGGGACTTTTAACCCCCTATAAGTCCCTTTTAGGGGACTCGTATAAATCCTCTGTAACGTAAGAGCAGTATAGGATATAGAAGATTTTTTGTGATTTCACGCTTGATATTATTTGGGAACCTTCTTTCAGTAGTTAAGGGTATAGCCTTATATACCAAAAAAATTTTCAGGGTATGGCCTAAAAAATACACCAGTGGTTTAAAAAAATATACCCCCCCCCCTATTCCCTGTGGGGAAAAACTAAGAAGAGGCAATAGTGGTTACCACCTAGACCTCGAACCCCTACTAACTTTTGGGCGGGGGAAACACCCCCGTCCGTTTAACGCCTCTAAAACCGTAATCATGGCACTAAACATCAACCTCATCTCGGCTACCGTCAAGCAGTACGGTACGCCTCTATTCCAACTCGAAGAGACTATCGGCACCTTCGATGCTAACACTGCCGATATCACCATCGTCGACGACACGACGTTTATGTTTCAAGGCTACTATGTACGCCTTCGAAACAAAAACATCGAGGCAGGCGAGACTACTGCGACACCACGTGAGTGGACCATGGGACAGTTCGTCTCGACACGTGAGTTCGAGTTCAACGGAACCACGTATCCTGCTGGTCGTCAGGTACTTATGGCGTTCTAAGAGTGCTTACCAACCCCCTTCGGGGGGTATTGGTGTTGTTCTGCGGTCCTTAAATACGACTCGATATATTAAGTTTATCGCTTAATTCAGTATTCACCTCTAAAACCTCAGACTATGGAGACATACATCATAGTAGACGGTGTTGTTACTATCCTCGAATGGGTAGTAAACACCAACGCATAGTAACATGCGTGATAAACACAGCCCTTTGACTAGGGCTATGTTTAATATACTCTCATCCAATAGGTAAATGTGGGCCATCAGAAATGATGTCTGCTTCAAATGTGTCACATACATCAAGGATTAGAACCTTGTGAGAGTACTAATCTAGGAGATGATACGTAGGCCTAGCTACAATTAACTAATCTGCACCATTCTCACTTCCCAAGGGTGAGCAGTTGTAATATACTCCCAGTAAATTTGCCTATAAGGTTTGGGGTTAAAACACGTAAAAGTAGCCAGTGAAACAAATGGTTGTGGTATTACAACTGAGTGCAGAGGGGTTAACTATTATTTACCTTTAAAACTAAACACAATGAACACAATCAGATTAATCGGAAGACTAGCAGTAAGCATGCTAATTGTAATCTTATTCGAAGGCTTATTAACATTAGGATTGGCCTTTAAATCAGAGATTTACCAATCTCCACTTGCATGGATAGTACAAGTACTAATAGTATGTGGTACAGTATGGTGGGCTGCTGAATGGCATAACGAAGAAACAAGTAAACAGTCATGATAGTAGTAAACATCATTATCATAGCTGCAATTCTTGGATTCACTATTTATTTATTACTCAATAACTTATGAAAAAGACAGCATTAGCCCTTATGATCTTTATGATACTAGTCACCTTTACAATGGTGCTAGTATCATTATCTAACACATTACTCAACCCTGCACTGTCCTGGTTCTTGACTGCAATGTATTTCATAGCCACACTAGGCTCTATTCTTGTATATCAGGGTGAGAAATAGTCTCTCACCTTGATTATGCTATAACTTGTATTAAATCTATACACAATGAAGTATCTTAAAACCTTAAACCGACCAACAAAAGCACTAGTTGCTTTATTATTGCCTGCTGTATACTTGACTATACTCAACAAGGCATTATTACTAGCTCTATATATCTCATTCGGCATGACTACTAAAGAGTATAACAACTCTTACTTAGTACTGACCTTGAATATCTTGGCTGGCCTGTTCTTCTTGTATGAGACACTACTGTTCTTATACAGCAACAAGCGAACACCGATAGAATATTAATTACATAGTTATAGTAGGATAGCTCTTACTATAACTACACGTTTTAGAGGTAAGCCCTGCTTGGTTAATACTAAGTGGGGCTTTATTTCTACACATTGTTTTTTCATTTAATAATCCAACATCAAAGCGCATCGTCACAAAAACTTTGATAGGAAACCATTACAGCATGTTCGGCTGTAATGTCTAGGCTTTATAAGCCTGATCTAGAACACAATCTATTATTTATTTATCTATTAAAAACAATTATCATGAACAAAATCGTTTTAGAATCTGCAAAAGGAGTAAAAGGTAACAAAGTACAACTTACTTTCTCACAAGTAGTGAACACTGGCAAATCATCAAATAACATTCTTGGTTTATTAAACGCATCTGACGATCGCTTTAATCAATCTAAGCCTCGTTATGCATGGTTATCAGGTGAGAAAGCAGATATCACTGCACAATTTGGCATCGATGTAACTAACCTTACTGAAGGTGAAGAGCTTATCATTAACCAAGAAGATCCACGTCTTGCTGGTGCACCTGATATGCCATTAAACATTCAGATTGTAGAGACTACAAAAGGTACAGAGTATGATGTAGCTAACTTTGAGACACGTGCTAAACGTGCTGGTAAAGATGGTGACTTCATTCTTCACAACGGTTTGTATATCTATAGCCGCTCACTTGTAGTAACAGGTGAAGCAAAACATGTTATTTTGGAAGGTACTACTCGTTTAGATGTAGCACAAACAGCTGATGTATTGTCTGCAGCACTCAACAATTAATTGTTGATATAATATAAGGGGTAGAGCAATCTGCCCCTTTATTATTAACCTTTAAATACCACACTATCATGTCTAAAGTAAAGAAAATTAAAAGAGTTCGCATGGATGAACTTGGTCTCTATTTAAATACAATAGAACTAGACCATAAACCACGAACAAATAAAGAGCGAGCGGAGTTGGTAACTAAATACTTTAATGTAAAGTGTTTAGAAGAGGATGTAGATAATTATGAGAGACTTTTAAAAGAATACGATTATATAGTACAAGAAGATTACGAACTTGAGTCAAGACGTCAAGAGTATTTTTCACACCTAGGGTTTATATTCATATAAACAGTAGGATAGTCAGGTGGCGGAATGGTAGACGCTAATGGTCAAGTATGTGAATCTAACCGCATACTGTTACAGGTTCGAATCCTGTCCTGACTACTAGACAGCTTGGATAGACAAGCATTTTTATTAATCCTTTAAAACTTAAATTATGTTAAAAGTACTAGACTTTAGTGCCAAATGGTGTGGACCCTGCAAAATGCTAAGTCCCATTATTGATGAGCTTGCATTAGAATATCCTGATGTTGAGATTCAAAAAATAGATGTAGATACTGAAAAAAATCTTACTATAGAATATAAAGTAAGAAGTATCCCTACTATAATCTTCATAAAAGATGATGAAATCATGCATAAACATGTAGGTAGTGCAAATAAGTTACAGATTGTTGAACTAATAGAATCTTTAAAATGAGAGAGAGACAAAAATTAACAGCAGGAATGTATGTTAAGATGAGTAATGATACTACTCAGCATGCAGCAGGTCTTACAAAAGACAAAAAATATAAAGTATTTGATGTAGAACATCTTGGAAAAAACACTTATTTCAGTATTATAAATGATCACGGTACAGCAGTATTGTGCATATTTGACAAATGTAGTTTGTTATATAAAAAGGATTGGGTTATAGTATCTAACAGCATTTTAGATAATGAAGTCTATCAAGCATTGTTATATTTCTTTGCAGGTATTGGTTTTGGTTATTTACTATTTAATGTGATATTATGAAACCTTCTTTAGTAGAAAAAGTCAGTAGAAAGACTTTTAAAATCAGAGAATCAGGTAGATCTAGCGACTATATAAGCCCCTCATTTGGTTTTGGCTGCTTACTAGAATGTGGTTACTGCTACATGAAGCGTCATAAACCAAAGGGGCTTAGTGTTGCTAAGAATACAGGTGATATATTAACAGAGATTAACAATCATGCATTCTTTTATGCTGATGTTCCTAAACCTAATCAAACAGATGAACATTTTATTACTTACGATATTGCATGCAATGAAGACTTTGCGCTCCATGCCAAGTATCACGATTGGCAAAGAATATTTGAATTCTTCCGCACGCATCCTATTGCAAAAGCTACACTTGCGACTAAAATAATACCTATTGACTTTCTAGAATACAATCCTGAAGGTAAAGTAAGAATTAGATTTAGTCTAATGCCACAAAAGATATCAAGTATATTGGAACCTAATACTAGTTTAATCATCGATAGAATCAAAGCTATTGATGCATTTATAGAAGCAGGGTACGATGTACATGTTAACTTTAGTCCTGTAGTAGTATATCCTGGTTATTTAGAAGACTATGCTGAATTGTTTGAAATGTTAGAGCATTATGTAGATTATAAGGATCAAGTAAAAGCTGAAGTAATTTTCTTGACTCATAATAAATCTAAGCATATTTACAATCTTATAAATAATGTACCAGGTGAAGATTTGTTATGGACTCCTAACAACCAAGAGACTAAAAATTCACAGTACGGCGGAGAGAATATTAGATATCAATTAGCTCTTAAAGCTAAATATATCCAAGATTTTAAAACTTTACATGATTCTATAATCCCTTGGAATACAATTCGTTACATTTTTTAAACTATCTTTATGCAGAAATTTAAACTAATTTTTATAGGCACAATGTTAGGCATAATAGTAAGCATTTTTGTTGACAAAGCTAATTATAGACCTATTGTAGAAAAATATACTATTAGTATTACTCAAGATTGGGAAAAAACATGTAACCCACGTGAGCGTGCTTATTACGAACATTTAATTAGAACTAAGCCATGATTAAAGAATTAGAATTCTGGCTTAAATACATCATAGTTATTGTACTAATTGTGTACATACTTAAACAACTATCATGTTATGAGTTTCTCTATTAACTAAACAACAAGAACAATAAACCCCTAAATTTCTAAATATGACAAAGTACAAAGTAGTGCAAGTAGATGAGAATGTATTCGCTATTAAAAAGCGTGTATTATTTTTCTTTTGGTCTTATGTAACAGTGCCTAACTATCCTCGTATAGTATGGACTTCTAGCTCTTACAGAGGCGCAAAAGCATACCACACTTTATTGGTTAATAAAGTGCAAAACAAAAAGAAAACTAAATAGTCAAGTCTCTTGACAGTTGCATAATTATTGTAAATTATTTATATTTACAGTTAGCTTTTAGTTTTCCCGTACAACAATAATTTACTGATTATCAACTTAATAAGTTTTTACTTATGATTTATTTAGTTACTAACCAGCAGAGTATGTTTACCTCTGCTGGTTATTCTTTGGCGACTGTCGAAGACTCAATAAAATACCTCAAAACACTAGACATTATCGGTTTCGATACCGAGACTATGGGCTTAGACCCTTACACTAAACCTTTGCTGTCTATGCAGCTAGGTGATGAGCAAAAACAGTATGTAGTAGACTGCACGACTGTAGATCCCAAAGTGTACAAAGAATTGCTTGAAAGCAAGGTTTTGATCATGCACAATGCAAAGTTTGACTTGAGATATCTATTTCACCATGGAATTGTGCCTACTAAAATCTTTGATACTTTTCTTATCGAGAGAATCTTAACTACTGGCATAGATACTGTTAGAAGATCGCTTGATGCAGTGGTGTATAGATATTGCAAAATAGAACTTGATAAAACTGTACGTGGCCATATTCATCGTGAAGGCTTGTCTACAAGAGTTATTAAATATGCAGCTGATGACGTTAAATATCTTCACCAAGTGATGAGAAAACAACAAGTAGCATTGCAAGAGAATAACTTGACACGTGCTGCTAGTCTTGACAACGAGTTTGTTGTGGTACTAGCATACATCGAGTATTGTGGCTTCTATATGAATCCACAAGACTGGGCTAAAAAATGCGAAGAAGACAAGAAAGATCTTGAAGCTGTTAAGAAGAAGCTAGATGATTTTATCTTGGCTAATCCTGAGCAATATGCTGATTATATAGACAATCAGCTAGATTTATTTGCTGCAGGTGTATCTACTAAAATCAATTGGTCATCTTCTAAACAAGTAATAAGCTTTATGCAATCGCTAGGCGTCGAGACTCTTACTAAAGACAAGGAGACAGGCTTGTTTAAACACTCTGT
>Ga0315906_10002353_pt1 | contig 26534 bp, 28 predicted proteins | sample LakEriMetagenome_4_FD_203526 | JGI IMG/M metagenome (GOLD analysis project Ga0315906, IMG submission 203526) | Freshwater fungal communities from buoy surface, Lake Erie, Ohio, United States - Buoy 2 MA122 | ecosystem: Environmental > Aquatic > Freshwater > Lake > Lake biofilm | place: USA...
GTCCTGCACGCGCCCGAGATCGAGCAGGACAAGCGCCTCCGCGACTTCAGCGGCGGCCGGCAGCGCGCTAGCAAGTCTGGTCTCGGCGGCAGGTTGATTGACCGCCGGCCCGCGCGTGAGCGCAATCTCTCCCACGCCAAGGGCGATCACACCTGCGACCATCAGGAGCGGCGCCCACGACAGACGCTTCATTTCCACCGCCGGCTCGGCCGCCAAGACGTGCGATGCGGTACTCGCCGCAGCGTCGACAGACGCCAGGAAAGGTGCACCTGCGCCTGGCGTCAGGCGATACCCGACCTTGGGCAGGGTCTCGAGCGTAAACGGGCTGGTCGCAAGTCCGCGCGCCAGGGCGCGCACCTTGCCTATCGTCCGCGTGATCGCGTCGCCGCTGACGATGCGACCCTGCCAGCATGACGCGACCAGCTTGTCGCGGGAGACGGTCGCGCCGCTGGCCCGCGCCAGCACGACAAGCACTGCCATCGTCTGCGCTTCGACGCGGATCTCGAGTCCCTCCGCGAACACCCGGCAGGCAGAAGGAGACACGCGCAGCGCGCCAAGGTCGAAGTCGGCTTCCTGCGCCAGTTCAAACCGGCTGGATCGAGCGCTCACGGGCAAAGTCGACCAAAAGTCGGAAAAAAGTCGGGTCCTTACCGCCCGAAAGTCCTGCGTTTATGCATCCACACAGTAAAACTCGCTTCGAATTTGCTCTGAAGACAATCGCAACGTCGCTCTTTTTGCAACCGCCAGAAGACGGATGCGCGCATGGTAGTTGGGGGACGGGCCGGCTGGACAGCAGCCCTTCCATGGCGCTCGCCGGGTTCGCACCCGGCGAGCGTCCATGTTTATCGAACGACGGGCGCAGCCATTCCGTCTGGGGGCGGTCGGCTGGACGGTCGTGGGACGCGCGCCCGCCGAGACCCTGGGCGGGTGCGCGATCTCTTCTTTGGCGAACAGGTAGAACTCGCCGATTCTGCAAACGCACTTTCGCGATCGACTTGAACCGTTTCAACGCGCTGCACGGATCAAATCCGGGGATTTAAGGCCTGCGCATGCCCCACCTCCAGGCCTGTGAGATATCGCTCGCATCCATTCCTCATGGAGGGGGCTGATCACCGTTCAGCGGCGCAGGATGATTGCAGGAAAGCGTGAAGCGCCAGCGTTGGCGTCGCCAGAGCAGGCAGGGCATCCCGCGTGGGGCCCCCACCTGTTGCGAGACCAGCATCACCGGCGGTTTAAAGCGGATTGAACGCGAAACTGCGCCAGATGACAGCAGTTCGCGAAAGCGGCATCTTCGGCTCATGTCGCGCGATCCCGGCCCTGACGACGAGATCCTGATCGAGATGAACCGCATCGGCGGCTCGATGGAAGTGCGCGCGATTTCCACCAGCGATGGCCTGGAGATCGTCTTCACCGCGCCGTCTAACGCGCCAAGGGGCGATGTCGAAAAGCTGGCGCGCGCGAAGCTCGCCTACGTCCGTAAAAAATCGGAGGGCCAGAAGATGCAGGAAGGAGAGGGCAGCGTCGGTCCCCAAAAGCCGGGCGGCAAGGGCGGGCTGATCGCCTAGCGTCCCTTGCGCACGCCCTTTCCGAGCCCGATCTTTTTCGCGAATTCCGACCGTCGCTCGGTATAGCTCGGCGCCACCATCGGATAGTCGGCCGGCAAGCCCCACCGGCGGCGATACTCGTCCGGGCTCATATCGTATTTCGAGCGAAGATACCGCTTCAGCATCTTCAGCTTCCTGCCGTCCTCGAGGCAGAAAATGTGGTCATTCGTCACCGATTTCGAGATCGGCACCGCAGGCTTCAGCCGCTCCTCGGCCCGAACCTCGCCGGGCCCCGACAACGACGAAATCGTCCGGTAAACAGACCGTATGACGTCCGGAAGATTTTCCGTCGTGACGGGGTTGTTGGATGCGAACGACGCCACAATGTCCGAAGTCATGCGGAGCAATTGTTCGTCCTGAGTAGACGGGTTACCGGATTCGTCTTGCATTGTACTAACCTAGCCGCCCCTCTACGCCGCAAAACGTATCCGGGGCCAAGTCAATGCAGGAGACAATCAACTCCCTGACTAGGACCTTAACCGGGAAGTCTGATTCCAATCGATCAGTGGCCTAAATTGTTACCGAGGACGGCGCCAGAAAGCGGCCGGACTTGCCAACCGAGGGGCGAGCCCGTATCGCCCGGTCATCCCGTCCCAAACCCCGTGGAGTCGCGCCGATGAGCCAGTCGAGCACCCTTAGAGAAGGGTTTTTCGCTAGCGGCCTTGCGGAAACCGACCCCGCAATCGCCAAATGGATTGGTGAAGAACTCGGCCGCCAGGCTCACGAAATCGAGCTTATCGCGTCCGAGAACATCGTTTCCCGCGCCGTCCTCCAGGCCCAGGGCTCGATCCTGACCAACAAGTACGCCGAAGGTTACCCGGGCAAGCGTTACTATGGCGGCTGCGAGTTTGTGGACGAAGTCGAAACCCTCGCCATCGACCGCGCCAAGCAGCTGTTCGGCTGCGAGTTCGCCAACGTCCAGCCGTCCTCCGGCAGCCAGGCCAACCAGGCCGTCTTCACCGCCCTGATCAAGCCCGGCGACCCAATCCTCGGCATGAGCCTCGACGCCGGCGGTCACCTGACCCACGGCGCGAAAGCCAACCAGTCCGGCAAATGGTTCCAGGCGCATTCCTACGGCGTCCGCCTCCAGGACGGCCGCATCGACCTCGACGAAGTCCGCAAGACCGCGAAAGCGACCTCGCCCAGGATCATCATAGCCGGCGGCTCGGCCTATTCGCGCACCATCGACTTCGCTGCCTTCCGCCAGATCGCGGACGAAGTCAGCGCGATCTTCATGGTCGACATGGCTCACTTCGCCGGCCTCGTCGCGGCAGGCCTGATCCCCAGCCCGCTGGGTCATGCGCATGTTGTGACGACCACCACGCACAAGACCCTCCGCGGCCCGCGTGGCGGCATGGTGCTGACCAACGACGCCGACATCGCGAAGAAGGTGAACTCCGCCGTATTCCCCGGTATCCAGGGCGGACCGCTGATGCACGTCATCGCAGGTAAAGCCGTCGCCTTCGGCGAAGCGCTGAAGCCCAGCTTCAAGGCCTACGCGCAAGCGGTGATCGACAACGCCAACGTGCTGGCCCAGACGCTGAAGGCCGGCGGCCTCGACATCGTCTCCGGCGGCACTGACACGCACCTGATGCTGGTCGACCTCCGCCCGAAAGGTGTGAAGGGCAACGACACCGAGAAGGCGCTCGAGCGCGCCTACATCACCTGCAACAAGAACGGCGTGCCGTCCGATCCGGAAAAGCCCATGGTCACCTCGGGGGTCCGCGTCGGCTCGCCCGCCGCCACCACACGCGGCTTCGGCCAGGACGAATTCAAAAAGGTTGGCGCCTGGATGATCGAAGTCGTCGACGCCCTCGCAAAGGGCGGCGACACGTCGGCAATCGAAACCAAAGTTCGCGAGGAAGTTAAGGCGCTGACCGCCCGCTTCCCCATGTATTCGGGCCCATGGGGCTGATCCGGGGGTGATGCTTGCGCTGTCCGTACTGCGGCACGGCTGACTCGGTAGTTAAAGACTCGCGGCCCGCCGAGGAAGACGCGGCTGTCCGGCGCCGGCGCGGCTGCAACAATTGCGGCGGACGCTTCACCACATTCGAGCGCGTGCAGCTGCGCGACCTCATCGTCGTCAAGCGCGATGGCCGCAAGGCCGTGTTCGAGCGAGACAAGCTGCGGCGCTCACTCAAGGTCGCGCTGCAGAAACGCCCCGTCAGCGAAGACCAGCTCGACCACATGATCTCAGGCATTGTCCGCCAGCTCGAAAACATGGGCGAGACCGAGATCAAGACCTCCGACATCGGCGAGATGGTGATGGAGTCCCTCTCCACGCTCGATCCGGTCGGCTTCATCCGCTACGCGTCAGTCTATAAGGACTTCAAGACGCCCGCCGACTTCGCCGGCTTCATAGCCTCCCAGAGCCGCGACGACGAAGGCGAAGTCAAGGAATGAGCGCCGGCGCTCACACGGCTCGGCCTGCCATCACGCTGAAGCTCGCCACCTCGCTCGACGGCCGCATCGCGCTGGCGAACGGCGAGAGCAAGTGGATCACCGGCGCCGAAGCCCGCCTCGAAGCGCACAAGCTGCGCGCCGCTCACGACGCCATTATCGTCGGATCGGAAACCGTCCTCGCTGACGACCCCGAACTGACCGCGCGCCTCGACCCCATGCCCGAGAAGCAACCCCTGCGCATCGTCGCCGACGGCCGCGGCCGCCTGTCTCCGAACGCGAAGATCTTCCGCACAGTCTCCCTCGGTCCCGTCGCCATCGCCACGCTCGAGACAACAGACCTCGACGCCCTCGGCTGGCCGTCGGAGCGCGGGCTGCAATACTGGATGACCCCGCCCGATCTCGCGACCGGCCATCTCGCCATCTCTGGCATCCTCGAAGCCGCCACGCGCGCACGCGTCGTATCCCTGATAGTCGAGGGCGGCGGCCAACTTGCCGCATCCTTCATGCGCGCCGGCGTGGTCGACCGCATCGAGTGGTTCCGCGCCCCCGTCGTGCTCGGCGGCGATGCGCGCCCATGCCTCGGCGGGCTGGGCTTGGAGAAGCTCGTCTCAGCGCCCACCTATCAGCGTATCAGTGTGAAGGAGGTCGGCGCCGACCTCTGGGAAAGTTACGAGCGGAAAGACTGAGATGTTCACCGGACTCGTCACCGATATTGGCCGCGTGACCTCCATTGAGGACGCGAACGGCATTCGACGCGTCCGCGTCGAAAGCCGCTATCCGGCTTCGTCCATCCAGATGGGCGCCTCGATCGAACATTCCGGCGTCTGCCTGACCGTCGTCGAGTTTGGCGCCACCCCCAAGGGTGGCTCGTGGTGGACGGTCGAAGCCATCCCCGAAACCCTGTCCCGCACCACACTTGGAAGCTGGAAGGTCGGCGGGGAGGTCAACCTTGAACTCTCGCTCAAGCTCGGCGACGAACTGGGCGGCCATCTCGTCTATGGCCATGTCGACGGACTCGGCCGCGTCCGCTCAGTCACGCCCGATGGCGACAGCCGCCGCATCCGCATCGAGATCGCAGAGCCGTTGGCGAAGTTCCTGGCCGAAAAAGGCTCGATCACCGTCGATGGCGTCTCCTTGACCGTGTCGGGTGTAGGGCGAAACGACGGGTCGGACTGGTTCGAAGTCGCGATCATTCCGCATACGTGGCAGGTTACGACCCTTGGCGCTCTCGCCGCGGACGACCGCGTCAATCTGGAAGTGGACATGCTGGCCCGTTATGTGGCCCGCATGCTTGAATGGCGCCAACCGCCTGGCGACTAAGGTAGAACGATGAAAGACCACGTGGAAAAGTACGATTTCTCCGCCGCCATCTCGCCTATCGAGGAGATCGTCGAGGAAGCACGCAACGGCCGGATGTATATCCTGGTCGACGCCGAGGATCGCGAGAACGAAGGCGACCTCATCATTCCGGCGCAGTTCGCCACGCCCGCGCAAGTCAACTTCATGGCCAAGCACGGCCGCGGCCTGATCTGCCTGTCAGTGACACGCGACCGCGCCCGCACGCTGGATCTCGACATGATGGCGCGCGAGAACCGCGAGAGCATGAAGACCGCCTTCACCGTATCCATCGAGGCGCGCGAAGGCGTCACCACCGGTATCTCGGCGCACGACCGCGCCCACACCATCGCCGTCGCCATCGACCCGACCAAGGGCGCGCAGGACATCGTCTCGCCAGGCCACGTCTTCCCGCTCGTCGCGCGCGAAGGCGGCGTCCTCGTCCGCGCCGGCCACACCGAAGCCAGCGTCGACATCTCGCGGCTTGCCGGGCTCTATCCCGCAGCCGTCATCTGCGAGATCATGAACGACGACGGCACGATGGCGCGCCTGCCGGAGCTGGTGACCTTCGCCCAGTTGCACGGCCTCAAGATCGGAACGATCGCAGACCTCATCTCCTGGCGCCGCCGCCATGACCGCTTCCTCGAGCGCCGCATCGAGAGCGACTTCGAAAGCGCGTGGGGCGGCAAGTTCCGCATCATCGTGTTCCGCAACACGCTCGACGGCGCCGAACACATCGCTTTGGTGAAGGGCCGCATCCAGGGTGACCAGCCCGCGCTGGTGCGCGTCCACCGCGTCGACTTCCTCTCCGATTTCCTCGGGGAAGCCGGAAAGCGTGAGGGACTCGTCCGCCGCGCCATGGAGAAGCTGTCGGCATCGGAAGAGCCCGGCGTGGCGGTGTTCGTCCGCATGGGCATGGGCGAGGAAATCGCCCGGGCGCTCGGCGGACAGGATGTTCAGCCGTCAGGCGACGCCGCTCACCCGTTGCGCGAATACGGCGTCGGCGCTCAGATTCTGAAGGATCTTGGCGTCCGGCGCATGGTCCTGATGAGCAATACCCGCCCCAACGTCCTGCCGGGCCTTGACGGATACGGCCTGACGGTCGAGGGCTGGCGCCGCATCGACGGAGACTGAGATGGCCAACGCCCCCCGCATCCTGATCGTGACGTCGCGCTACTACGCGCATATCTCGGCGGAGCTGGAGGCTGGCGTCGTCGAGGGCCTCGAGAAGGTCGGCGCGACCTATGAATTCCTCGAAGTCCCCGGCGCTTTTGAAATTCCCGCCGCCATCGCCATGGCCGCCGGCACCGGGGAATGGGATGGCTTCGTTGCGCTGGGCTGCGTGCTGCGCGGCGAGACCAGCCACTACGACCTCATCACCAATCATGTCGCGCGCGGCCTGATGGAGCTGTCTATCTCCGGCGTGCCGCTCGGCTTCGGCGTCCTCACCTGCGAGAATGAAACCCAGGCACGCATCCGCGCCGACCGCAAGCAGAAGAACAAGGGCGCCGAAGTTGTCGCCGCCGTCCTGCGCATGGTCGGCCTGTCCTACCGCTTCAACAAGCTGATCGAGGACGGTGATGAGTAGCGCAACCGCCGACGCGGAACGCAAGCTGCTCGCCGCCCGCCGCGCCGGCGCGCGCCTTGCCGGCGTGCAGGCGCTCTACCAGATGGAGCAAACCGAGCAGTCGGCGCGCTCCGTCGTCGCCGATTTCATGGAGGACCGTCTCGGCCTCAACGACGAGGGCGAACCTGTCGAGGAAGCTGATCCCGATATCTTCAAGTCGATCGTGCTCGGCGTTGTCGACCGGCAGGAAGCCATCGACGCCGCGATCATGAAACGTCTCGCCTCAGGCTGGAAAATCGAACGCCTCGACGCCACATCCCGCGCAATCCTCCGCGCCGGCGTCTATGAACTGATCGCCGAGATCAGCCTGCCGTCCCAGATCATTCTCGACGAATACGTCTCACTCGCCCACGCCTTCTTCGAAGGCGCCGAGCCCAAATTCATCAATGGACTCCTCGACGCCGTCTCGCGCGACATTCGCGGCTGACCACGATGGATGAGTTCGACCTCATCCGGCGTTACTTCGCCCCACTCGTCATTTCACCCGGCGCCGATGATCTGCGCGACGACGTCGCCGAAATCGCCCCCGGCCTGATCGCCACAAAGGACGCCATCGTCGAAGGCATCCACTTCCTGCCCGACGATCCGCTCGAAACGGTCGCGCAAAAGCTGGTCCGTGTGAATGTCTCGGACATCATCGCCAAGGGCGGAAAACCCGATGCGGCGTTGCTCGCGGTGGTATGGCCGAAAAGTCGCCCGCACGAACAGCTCGAAGACTTCGCGCGCGGCCTCAGAAAGGACCTGGAACGCTGGGGCGCGCACCTCGTCGGCGGCGACACCACATCCACCGACGGGCCGCTCACGCTGTCGCTCACCCTGCTTGGAAATGTCGGCAGCCGCGGCCCGGTCCGGCGCTCCGGCGCGAAGCCAGGCGAGGACATCTGGGTCACCGGCGACATCGGCGACAGCTGGCTCGGCCTGCAGGCGGCCACCGGCGCGCTCGGCCCCCTGATCGCTGAGGCGCAGAACCAGCTCGTCTCCCGCTACCGCGTTCCCGAGCCCCCACGCCTTGCCTTCGCTGATCTCATCGCCGCCCGCGCCAGCGCCAGCATCGACGTCTCGGACGGCCTGGTGGCGGATGCAGGCCACATCGCCGAGGCCTCGTCCGTGCGTCTGCTGATCGGGGCGTCGCTCGTGCCGCTGAGCGCAACGGCCAGCCACTATGTCGAGAACGGCAAGGTCGACCTGCGCGACCTGCTGACCGGTGGAGATGACTATCAGACCCTCTTCACTGTCCCGCAGGCCGCACGAAAGGCGATGCGAAGCAGCGGCTCCAAGATCACACGCATCGGTGTCGTCACGGCGGGCGAGGGCGTCTTTGTCCTCGACGCCGATAAACAGCCGCTGGAGTTCAATGCAGCCGGCTGGCGGCATTTCCGCGATCTGGCCCAATCGTAAACGCAGCCTAAACCATTGCGCGGCAGACTGGCGCAATGCGTATCTCCCGTCGTGACCTCCTCGCCGCCGCCTCATTGACCACCGCCGCCGTTGCAGTCGCCGCCGCTGCGCCTGCTAACGCGCAGGACCATGCAGCGGCGCCCGATGAAACGAGCGAGGCGGAGGTCGCCCGCTCGGTCGAACTGGGCGGCATGGTGTTTCCGGTGTTCGACAAAAAGCGGAAGCTGAAGAACTACCTGTTCATCAGCGCCCGCATGCTTGCCGGCCCCGGCAAGGATGTCTGGAAGTATCGCGAGCAGCAGCACTTCATCCGCGACGCCATCGTCAAGACGTCACACAAGATCAGCTTTCACGCCAAGGGCGACTTCAAGAAGCTGGACGAGAAGGTCGCCGCCGCCGAATGCCTGAAAGCGGCCAACGGCGTCGTCGGCGAAACGGATGCGCTCGTCACGATGACCTTCACGCAGATCGCCAGCCGTACCTGATCGGAAACTACTGCCGGCCGCCGGGGTTGTCGCCGGGCTGACGGTTGTCCGGATTCTGCATGCCGGGCAGCTGGTTCCGCAGGCTGCCGAGCGTACCGAACAGCTGCTCGAGAATTCCGAGCTCGCGGCCGCGCGTCGGTGTGATACGCGAGGAGTAGTCGAGAACGCGACCATCTTCAGCGTCATAGATGAGCACGTCGGAGACGACGTCCTCCTCGTCGAACTGGATGGCGATGATCGAGCGCTGCACCACCTTGGGATAGTAGAACGCCAGCAGTTCGCGGGTCGAGGACATGTAGACCCAGAGCTGTTCCTTGCCGGGCACGACCTTGGCTTCGCCGGCCTGGTTGAAGAGCGAAGTCGTGGACGGGGTCCCGAGGCGTGCGAGGACGGTCGACCGGGTATCGACATCCGGCTTTACGTCTTCCGGGAAAGCCTGGTCGGGCACATAGCCATGGAAGTCGCGCGTGGCGGTGCAACCGGCCATCACGGTGGCTGCGGCCACGGTCGCAACAAGAAGGCCGAGCCGGGTACGCTTCAGGGCCATGCAGAAAACTCCGGAACCAGTGGGGTAGGTACAGGCAGCCTGCGCAGCTTGGCAAGGCTGGCTGGCGCCTCCATATCGGCAGCAACTTCCACCCCGCGCGAACCCTGCTAGGGTCGGCCCTCGTCTGGAGGACGTGAATGGCGCTCGGCAACTGGTTCCAACCCAAGAAAAATCGCTGGGCGGTTGATAAGCTGCACCAGTCCATCCAGGCGCAGGCTCTACGCCCCGACTTCTATTTCGAGGGCGGCGCCCGCGACAACTTTTCCGGCCGTTTCGAGATGACCTGCCTGCACGGTACCCTCGTTTTCCGCCGCTTGCGGGAAGCCGGCCAGGCTGGAAAGGCGCTCTCGCAGGAGGTTTTCGACGCCCTGTTCGATGGATTCGACGAAGCCCTGCGCGATATCGGCACGGGCGACCTGAGCGTCGGCAAGAAGATCCGAAAGATGGGCGAGGCCTTCTACGGACGGGCCAAGGCATATGACGACGCGCTGGCCGACGGGGTCTCCGATGTAGACCTGCAACATTCTCTCATGCGCAACCTGGGCGTGGCCGAACCCCAGGCCGGGCGGTTTGTGCGCTATGTGCGGGCGGTCGAGGACACGTTGAGGCGCCACACCGACGCCCAGCTGCTGTCCGGGGAGTTGAACTGGCCCCGGCTGCCCTGATTCCCGCCGGAAAAGGGCAGTGGACGATGTCGCAGCGACGCGTCCCGAGGGGCCTGTTACCTCCACCCGCTCGTGGTATTAGACCCAACGAGTCATGGTTGGCTTGGGCCGATTCCGGCCGCATCCGCCATGTTGGAGCGCCCCGGCGGACATGGCTGACGTGAAGTTCATATCCATCGACGGGATGGGCGGCGACCACGCGCCCCGCATTGTCGTCGAGGGGCTGGAGCGGTTTGCCCAGTCTCACGCAAATCTTCGCTTCCTCATCCATGGCGACGAAGCCCAGCTGAAGCCCTTGCTGGAGAAGGCGCCCACGGCCGCGCCGCGCGTCACCATCCGTCACACCGACAAGAGCGTGGCGATGGACGCCAAGCCGAGCCAGATGCTGCGGCAGGGCAAGGGCACGTCGATGTGGAACGCCATCGAGTCCGTGAAGAGTGGCGAGGCGGTCGCCGCAGTTTCCGCCGGCAACACCGGCGCCCTGATGGCGCTGTCGATGTTCATCCTCCGCAAGGTGGAAGGCGTGCATCGCCCAGCACTCGTGGCCAGCTGGCCGACGCGCAAGGGCGTCACCGCCATGCTCGATCTGGGCGCCGACATCGCCGCCGACGCTGGACAGCTTGTTGAATTCGCCATCATGGGCGTGGCGTTCGCTCGCGCGGTCAACGGTGTCAAGAATCCGAAAGTCGCCCTGCTGAACATCGGCGAGGAAGAACTCAAGGGTCACGAGTCGATCCGCGAGGCGGCCCGCATGATCCGAACCTCAAACCTGCCTTTCGATTTCCGCGGCTACATCGAAGCCGACAAGATCGGCTCGGCCGACATTGACGTGATCGTCACCGATGGCTTCACGGGCAACATCGCGATCAAGACCGCCGAGGGCATCGCACGAATGATCTCGGACATGTTGAAGGACGCGTTCAAGTCCGGCCCGATCGCCATGCTCGGCGCCGCGCTGGCGATGCCGGCGCTGAAGCAGTTCCGGAGCAAGATGGACCCGCGCAAGGTGAATGGCGGCGTGTTCATCGGTCTCAATGGCGTCGTGGTGAAAAGCCATGGCGGCACGGATGCGGTTGGGTTCGCGCAGGCCATCAAGGTGGCGGCGGGCATGGGTGAGAGCAGCTTCCGGGCAGAGGTGGAGGAGAATCTCCGTCGCCTCGCGCCCGCGCAGCCGCCTCCCTCTCCGGCCGAACAGGCCGTGCAGTAACAGGACATCCACTTGACCGAGTTCGTTTCCGTTGTGCGTGGCGTCGGGGGGCACCTTCCCAGCAAGGTTCTGACCAACGATGACCTCGCGAAGATGGTCGATACAACTGATGACTGGATCGCGGCGCGCACCGGCATCCGCAAACGCCACATTGCAGCCGATGGCGAGACGACTTCGGATCTCGGCGCCATCGCCGCCCGCAAGGCGCTGGACGCCGCGGGCCTGACGCCTGACGACATAGACCTGATCGTCGTCGCCACCGCGACGCCCGACTACACGTTCCCGTCCACCGCCACGATCATCCAGCAGAAGCTCGGCATCACACGCGGCGCCGGATTCGACCTCCAGGCCGTGTGCTCGGGGTTCGTGTTTGCCGTCGCGACCGCCGACAACTTCCTCGTCCGCGGCCAGTTCGAGCGCGCGCTGGTCATCGGCGCAGAGACATTCTCGCGCATCCTCGACTGGTCGGACCGCTCGACCTGCGTGCTGTTCGGCGACGGCGCCGGCGCGGTCGTGCTGGAACGCCAGCCGAAGTCACAGGCCGGCGATCGTGGCGTGAAGGGCATCCACCTGCGCACCGACGGCCGCTTCAGGGACCTGCTGTACGTCGATGGCGGCCCGTCGACCACGCAGACGGTCGGCCACCTCCGCATGGTCGGCAACCAGGTGTTCAAGCACGCGGTCGGCAAGATCTCCGAAAGCGTTCGCGCGGCCGTGGATCAGGCCGGACTGCAGATCAGCGACATCGACTGGTTCGTGCCCCACCAGGCCAACCAGCGCATCCTCTCGGCCGTGGCCGAGAGGCTCGGGCTTGACGAGCACAAGGTGGTCTCCACGGTTGCAGAGCATGGGAATACCTCAGCTGCCTCCGTGCCGCTGGCGCTGGCCGCGGCCACAGAGGATGGCCGGGTCAAGCCTGGCGATCTGGTCCTGATCGAGGCGATCGGCGGTGGGCTCGCATGGGGATCGGCGTTGATCCGCGTTTAATCCGGCTGAAATCGCTGCGGCGAGCGTCATTGCCTAACAACCCGTAAATGGATGAAATTGTTCGGGATTTGGGAATCTGGCCCTTAACATCCCGGATTCCTGAGGCTAGGCTTTGAATCAACGTCGGAGTCGCCGCAGTGCCCGAGAACACACTCACACGCGCAGACATCGTGGATCGCCTCGTCCAGAAGGTCGGTCTGACCAAACAGGATTCGAGCAACTTCCTCGAGCGCGTGCTCGAACTTGTGTGCTCCGAACTCGAACGCGACGAGGATGTGAAATTCGCGCGTTTCGGCAATTTTGTTGTGCGTCGGAAGAAAGCCCGCGTCGGTCGCAATCCCAAGACCGGCGAAGAGGCTCCGATTTCTGCAAGACGGGTGGTGTCGTTCAAACCCTCTCCGCTGTTGCGGCAGAGGGTCGAAGCAGCGATGACGACCCGGAGAGACTGATGTCCAACACATCGCAGGCCGACCTGCCGCCAGAGTCGGATCATGAGTCCGACTGCGCAGAGGCGGAGTCTGAGGCCATCTTCGAGAAGAGCGCTGAAGCTTTCCGCACGATTGGGGAAGCCGCCATGGAGCTTGGCCTCAAGACGCACGTGCTGCGGTTCTGGGAAACGAAGTTTGACAACCTCCGCCCGCTGAAGCGCCCCGATGGCCGTCGCTACTATCGCCCCGAAGACATGGAGATGTTGCGCCAGCTTCAGAGTCTGCTGCATGTGCAAGGGCTGACCATTCGCGGCGCCATCAAGGTGCTGGGCGAGGAACCGGGGGCGGTTGAGGTCGGCGAGGGCGAAGGGCAGGGCGACTTGGCTATCAACGCCGACACCGGAGCCTCCGTGCGCGACCTGCAGGACGCGGTACGGGATGCCGTTGAGCGCGGCGACTTCCACGCGCAGGAGGGTCAGCCCCCACCAACAGCGAAGTCGCGCCTCGAATCCCTGCTGGCCGATCTCACAAACCTGAAACTGCGCCTCGATGCGGTCCGTGCGGCGGCCTGAGGCTTCGCTCCGGGAGCGGCATGCCGAACCGAAGCACGGAGTGCAAAGGCTGGTGGGCGGTGACGGGATCGAACCGCCGACATCCTGCGTGTAAAGCAGGCGCTCTGCCAGCTGAGCTAACCGCCCTGATAAACCGGTTACCGGTCTGCCGAAGCTGAATGGTCGGAGCGGCGGGATTCGAACCCACGACCCCTAGTCCCCCAGACTAGTGCGCTAACCGGGCTGCGCCACGCTCCGCCAATTCAGGAGCGCCCTTATAGGCGCCTGATCCAGTAAGGGCAACCAGCGTTGAATGCCTGACTTTTCAACACTTTTGGCCAACGCTTCCTGTCTCAATCCTCGCTCCCCGGCGGCCGGCCGCCCGCCGGGCGAGGCTGCGGGCCAAGAGTCTTAACCACATGCTTCGCGATGGCGTCGATTTGCGGATTGGTCAGTGCGGCTGCCAGCGACGGCATCTCGCCCTGGCCCTGGGCGATTACGCGAGCGATGTTCGGATAGTCGGTACGGTTGCCGAGCGGCGGAGCATTGCCGCCGGGGATGCCCGCTCCATTCGGTCCATGGCAGATCGAGCAGGCCTGGTCGAACATCGTCTTGCCAAGCGCCAGCTCATCCGGTGTCGCAGAAACTGCAAGGGCGGCGGCGCGTATCGACGGCGGCGCGGCAGCCAGCGGAACTCCGCCAGCAGGCGCAGCTCCCGCTTCGCTTGCGCCATCCAGCGTCAGCGCTACCAGCTCCGCCGGAGCCCCACGCTTCGACACGGCGACCACGACATACTGACGGCCATTCAGTTCGTAAGTCATCGGCGCGCCAGTCACGAGGGTCGGCATCTCCGCCTCCCACACGACCTTGCCGTCGCGCTTGTCATAGGCGCGGAACATCGGCCCGCCCGAGCCGCCGCCGATGTTGCCGGACTCGCCCAGGAACAGCAGTTGCTTGGTCAGAAGCGGCGCCGGGCGCACGTCGAACTTGCCCATCGCCTTGAAGTCGAGATCGAGCCCCTTCAGAGCCGGATGATTTTTCACGGAGTCATCGGCATCGCCGATCGGGATGCGCCATTTGTGCTTGCCCGTGTTCATGTCGGTCGCAACGACGATCGAGTACGGCGGCTTCATAATCGGCAAGCCCTGGGGCCCGGAGATCGGGGCGCCGCCGCCACCGCCATAGTAGTGCATGTTCGTGGTCTTGGGGTCGCCCTTGCGGAGGCCGGCGAATTGCGGCTTCAGGCGCAGCGGCGTGTACATCATGCCGGTGTCTGGGTCCCATGCCGCGCCGTTCCAGTTGGGGCCGCCGCCGGTTCCGGGGAAGAGCCACGTCCCCTTGTTGGTCGCCGTGATTTCGGTCGGCGCGGTGTAGAGCTCACCCTTGGTGTATTGCGCTGCGAGCTTTTTGCCTTCTTCACGAAGGGCGGGCGTGAAGTCGATCAGGTCGTCTTCGCTGTAGCCGAGGCGCAGGAAGGGCTCTGGCAGGGTGGGGAAGGGCTGCGTCGGAGACGCCCGCTCGCCCGGGATGGGCGATTTAGGGACCTGGCGCTGTTCGATCGGCCAGACCGGCTCGCCGGTCTTGCGGTCGAACACAAAGGTCAGGCCCTGCTTGGTCAGCACAGTCACCGCCTTGATGACCTTCCCGTCCTTTTTCACTTCGTTCAGGATCGGCGCTGCCGGCAGGTCATAGTCCCAGATGCCGTGCTTCACGATCTGATAGTACCAGACCAGCTTGCCGGTTTTCGCATCGAGACAGACGATGGCCTCGCCGAAGAGTCCGTCCCCTGGACGCTGTCCGCCATAGAACTCATTGGTCGGCGTTTCGTGAGGTATGTAGAGATAACCCGTCTCCGGGTCAGCGCTCATCATCGCCCATGCGCCGCCGGCGCCGGTATAGAGGTTGCTGCCTTCGAGCCACGTCTCGGCGCCTGTTTGGCCCGGCTTGGCGATGGGATCGAACCGCCAGACTTCCTTCCCGGTCCGCACGTCGTAGCCGCGGATATAGCCCGGCGCGCTCTCCTTGTTGCGGCCACCGCCCACGATGATCTGGGCGACCACAATGTCGCCAACCACGAGGGCGGGCGACACCGAACTCACATCAGTAACCGGCGTGCCTTCGATCGCGCCTTCGCGCAGGTTGACGGTCCCATTCCTGCCGAAGCCGGTGGCCGCCTTGCCCGTCCTGGCATCGACCGCAATCAGGCGGCCGTCGGAGGAATTGTGAAACAGCCGCTTCTCGGTTCCGTCCGTCCAGTAGGCGAGCGACCGTGCTGCCAGGGAAGCCCCGCGGCCTCCGATGTCTGCCGGCTGTGGCTCGTAGGTCCAGAGCGTCTTGCCTGTGCCTGCGTCGAGCGCCGCCATGCCATGGTTGACCCACGGCATGTAGAGAACGCCATCGTCGAGCAGGGGCGTCGACTTGTAGTTGGAGGACGAGGCGTCGCCCGAAGCATCCGCTGTCCAGCGCCAGGCGATCTTGAGCCGGTTGACCGTCTCGAGGTTGACCCGGTTCAGCGGCGCGTACCGGGTCTGGCCAGCGTCTCCGCCCCAGTAGATCCACTCGGTCGCGTCGTAAGTCGCCGCACGCGATGCCTCAGCCGTCGACGACCCGCCTGCCGATCCCGGGGGCAACGCGCAGGCAAAGGCCAGCGTCAGGGCGAGGACCGACGCAACGGCGCCGCCCGCAAGCTTGCGGTTGAAACTGGACATGAACTCCTCCCGGCGGGCCTGCGCTGACGTGGCGTTGCCCTGATCTTGCCGTGAGCTTTAGCGCCCAGGCGAAGCTGCGCAATCCATCCGTGAGAGCCATTTGCTCAAAAGCGCGTTTAGGCAGGCGTGCGGCGCCATTCCTGCTTGTCTGTCAACAACTTGCGCCCTGGTCCGGTGCAGTCGGAGACGGCGGGAACAATGCTCTGCGGGCGGATTTTGGCCGCGGCTCTTGCTACGGTCTGCATAAATGTGGGCGTTTCCGGTCGGGCGGATTCGCAGGAGCGCGCGTCCGGGGCCGTCAACACCGGACGGCCTGCGCAGGGCGCCTTCATCGTTGATCTCAGCAAGGGTCACGATAACGAGACCCAGTTACTTGCGGACCTGGACATCGACGCAGAATGGCTGGGCGTGTCCTATCGCGACGAGAATATCGGTTTTGGTCGCCACGGCATGAGTCTGGTCGCCAGGCGCGAGGCGACGCCGGTGTCGACCCATTCCAGCGCTGAATTCCAGTATGTCGGATTCTACGGCTATGGCCGGTACGAAGCGGTCTTGCGCGCCTCGGATGGGAAGGGCGCCGTCACCGCTTTTTTCGTCTATAGCGGCGAGGACATGGGCGACCCCCACGACGAGATCGATATCGAGCTTGTCGGGAAGGATTCAGGGAGGATCCACGTCAACTTCTTTCGCCACGGGAAGGGCTCTGCGAAGGACATCGACCTCGGCTTCGATGCATCTGACGCAGAACACCTGTACGCGTTCGAGTGGTTGCCCGATTCCATCACATGGTATGTGGATGGCGTGCAGGTCCACCGGGTCGCGGCCCCTGATGCGGGGATACCGACCACGACCGGCCGGGTGATGACCAGCGTCTGGGCCGCCAACCGGACGTCGGTGGAGTGGGTTGGCGACGCAGAGTTCGACACAACGGTCGCTTTCATCCGTTGCATATCGCATGTCCCGCTCGGACAGAATGCGCCGCAATGCAGCAACCGCTTCGCGCTGCCGGTCCGCTAGGACGGGTGTCGGCGCAGTTTGCTGCTGGCGACCCTTGCAAAGGTGATGAGCGTATAGGCGCTCGACTCCAGGTCGGCAGCGAGCAGGCGCAGGAATTCGCCGAAGCGTCGCGACTTCAGCGCCTCGGTTGCGGCGACCAGCTGATCGACATGTCGAAGCGAGCGGGCTCGGCGGGCCAATGCGTGCTGCTGACCGGCGCTGAGGGCGGCGCCGAACCGCCGGATGTAGCGGGCTTCAGCTTCCAGCCAGGCTCGCGTGTGTTCGGGCTTCAGGCGGTGCGAGGTGGAGGCCGTCGAGCGTGTGTAGCGATAGCCGGGCTCTGACAGGTAGTGCATGCGGGCGCCCTGCGCGAGCAGCTCGGCCACCAGATAGTAGTCTTCGCTGTTTCGGAGCGCGGTATCGTACGCGGCCCGATGGCGATCAAGCGTCATCCTCCGGATGAGCGGCTTCAGGTAACCGATGCAATCGCCGGCCTTCATCGGCTGGTTGAAGGCGATCCAGGTTGCAAGATCAATGTTGCGGTCTGTCGAAAAGGCGGGCGACTTCAGGAACAGGCCGGAGGACAAGAGACGGCCGTTCGCGTCGACCTCCTTCATGTTATCGACAACGACATCCGCGGCGCGACGCTCGGCCATTGCGACCATGCGCGACAGCCTGTTGGGCTCGATCGTGTCGTCCGCGTCGAGAACCGCGATGAAGGCGCCTGATGCGAGGGCGAGGGCGCGATTGCGGGCTGCGGAGGGGCCGCCATTCGCCGGCAAGCGGTCAATGATCACGCGGGAATCGTGCGCTGCGATTCGTCCCAGGACTGCGAAGGTGCGGTCTGGAGAGGCGTCATCAACGACCACGACCTCGACTGTCACGCCTCGGCTCAGGAGTGCTGAGTGAACGGCGCGCTCGACAAAGTCCGCGGCCTTCCATGCGGCGATGATCACGCTGACATCCGGCCGGGTCACGCGACATCTCCACGGGCATCCACCTTGTCGCGCCTGACAGCTCCCATGAAGAGCAGCGTCGCCGTGGCCGAGAATTCGAGCGCGAGGTCGATCTCGGTCGTGGAGCGCACGATCACCATGGCGGCAAGGATCAGGAAGGCTGCGTTGATCGTGTTCTGGCTTTTCAGCCAGTTGATCGCCGGCCGCCATAGCGCCCAGGCGGCAAGGAACACCGTCGCCCAGTAGCCGGGATAGCCGAACGCCACGCCGTTCTCGAGATAGGAATTGTGGAAAGAGAACTTCACGTAATGGTCGTAGTGAAAGAACTTGATGATCGTGTTGGCGGCGCCGTATTCGGATCGCCAGAAGCCATCGGCGCCGCGGCCGAACCATGGGCTCTCCGCCATCTCCCGCTGTGCAGTTTCCCAGAGATAGGTGCGGCCAGTCAGAGTCGAGTCCTTGCCCAGCGCATTCAGCACGCTGGTCTGTGCGTCGAACTGCATGAATCCGAACAGGACAAGCGCAAGAAGGGTCACGAGAACAGCGCCGATGAGTACAAGCAGGAAGCGCATGTGGCGAATCCGGCCGGCCGGTTGCCACAGGAAGGCGTGACCGAGCAGCGCTGTCGTCGCGCCAATCACCATCACCGTTGTCGTGCCGGACTTCGCCAGAACCACAAGCGCCAGCGCCATTGGCGCGATGCCCAGCGCCGCAAGGCGGAACCAGCGCCATGATCCCTTGTCGAGCAGGACCGCCAGCGCGGCGACATAGAGGATGAACATGTTCATCGCCAGGAAGTTTTTCTGGCCGAATATGCCAGTCCAGGCGCCGTCGACGATCTGGGGCGAGCGCAGACTCATCAGCGCCGCGATGGTTTGCACGCCCATGAAGACAAGCAGGATGCCGCGACCGGAGACGCGCGTTGCGGCATAGATCGCGACGATGGAGGTGAGTCCAAACAGCAGGCCCTTGCGGATCGCGTCACTGGCCGATGGCGCCCACAGCGCCGAGACGATGCAGAAGAGCGGGATCAGCAGGGTCGGCCAGGCCCGCGCGAGGGACGGCATGGTCTGGCGGGCGAACATGATCATGCTGCCGACGAAATAGGCGGCGGCGAGGTAGCGAAGCGGTTGCATCCAGTCGAGCTGGAGCGTCGTGGAGGCGACCCAGACGAACAGTACGAGGATGTCGAGCTTGCCGAAATAGTTGAGCAGTGAGCGCGCGCGGGCGCGCCAGACCGGCAGGGGCCGGGCCGATGGCGCTGGAATGCCTGCGATGCCGGGGCTGAAGCCCATCGATAACCGATCCCGCGGTTCAGGCCGGCGCCCGGCGTCGCGGGATCACGGGACGGGCTGGCCTTGGGTATCAGTCAGCAATCGGCGTACCAGAAGGGGAGCGGAGGTACGCTGCATCGCGCCTCGCGCGAGCCCAAGCGATTAACCACGTCAGCCGCTGATTTCGGCCGGGATGGCGACTCGGCCGACCGGTATGGTTTATGATGAGACAGTGCAGCAGGAGAGGCCATGTCCCAGATCAGGGTTGCTTGCGTCCAGATGCGGTCTGGAACCGATGTGGCTGAGAACATCGCAGCGGCCGATGCGCTGATCCGCGAGGCGGCCCGCGGCGGGGCCGAGCTGATCGCGACGCCCGAGATGACGACGCTGCTGGATCGCGCGCGGGGGGCGTCCTGGGAGAAGTCGACGGACGAAGCGAGTGATCCGGGGCTGGCCCATTTCAGGGCGCTGGCGAAGGAGCTCGGGCGAACGCTGCTGATCGGCTCGCTGGCGATCCGGGCGGATGCGGGGAAGTGCGCCAATCGAAGTTTCCTGATCCGGCCAGACGGCGAGGTGGCGGCTCGCTACGACAAGATCCACATGTTCGACGTGCAGCTGAATGCAGGCAACATCTATCGCGAGTCCGACAGCTATGCGGCCGGTGGCGCAGCTGTTGTTGCTGAATTACCTGCGGCGAAGCTTGGCATGACAGTCTGCTATGATGTGCGCTTTCCCGAGCTGTTCCGGCAGCTCGCGATGGCAGGCGCGCAGATCATCTCCGTGCCAGCCGCCTTCACGCGCATCACGGGCGAGGCGCACTGGCATATCCTCCTGCGTGCGCGGGCGATCGAGACGGGGTGCTTCGTCATTGCGCCGGCGCAGACGGGCAAGCACCAGGACGGCCGCGAGACCTACGGGCATTCGCTGATCATCGATCCATGGGGGGAAATCCTCGCCGAGGGTGGAACCGAGCCGGGCGTGATTGCGGCGACGCTGGACCTTGCAAAGGTTGCCGAGGTGCGCGGCAAGATTCCATCGCTCAGCCATGTGCGGCCGTTCCGCGAGCCCGCATGAACCCGGTCTACGCTTCGCTCGGCGACACGATCTTTGATGTCATGTCCGGCCTCGCGCGAGAGACCGGCGCGATCAATCTCGGGCAGGGCTTTCCGGAATGGGATGGGCCGGAAGATGTTCGGCGCAAGGCTGCCGACGCACTGATCAGCGGACCCAACCAGTATCCGCCGATGCGGGGCTTGCCGAAACTGCGCGAGGCGGTAGCCGAGCATTATGGGCGGCTGCAGGGCGTGGCGCTCGACTGGCAGAGCGAAGTGACGATCACATCCGGCGCGACAGAGGCGCTGGCTGCGGCCCTGCTGGCTGTACTGTCGCCGGGCGACGAGGTTGTGCTGTTCGAGCCTATGTATGACAGCTATCTGCCGATGCTGCGCCGGGCAGGGGCGAGCGCGCGGTTTGTCAGGCTTCAACCACCGGATTGGCGTGTCGATCCACAGGCGCTCGCGGTGGCTTTCACAGAGAAGACCCGCGCGGTCGTGCTGAACACGCCGCTCAATCCGTCGGCCAGCCTGATTGGCGCCGAAGATCTCGCACTGATTGCCGAACAGTGCGTCAGGCATGACTGCGTTGCGATCTCCGACGAGGTCTGGGAACATTGCGTGTTCGATGGCGCGCGGCATGTGTCGATGCTATCGGCGCCCGGCATGCGCGATCGAACGATCAAGATCGGCTCTGCGGGCAAGATTTTCGAGATGACGGGGTGGAAGGTGGGCTTCGCCTGCGCAGCGCCGCCGCTGACGCAGGCGTTTGCGAAGGCGCACCAGTTCCTGACCTTCACGACGCCGCCCAATCTTCAGGAAGCCGTGGCATTCGGGCTGGGCAAGCCCGCCGCGGATTTCGATGCGATGCGCGAAAAGCTGGCGCGTGCCCGGAACAGGCTGGCTCGGGCGCTGGAGCAGGAAGGATTTGTGACACTGCCGGCGGCGGGTACGTACTTCATGGCCATCGACCTGGCCGCATCCGGCATCGGTCTCAGCGACATGGCGTTCGCGACCTGGGCGGTCAAGCAGGCCGGCGTGGCGACGATTCCGTTCTCCGCCTTCTACGAAACGCCTCCGGAGCGTGCACTGGTGCGGCTGTGCTTTGCGAAATCGGACGACACGCTGGACAGGGGCGTCGAAGCGCTGGCGACGGCGCGGCGGTTGCTGGCCTGAGAGAATTGGCTTGCGAATTTGGCGGCGCTCGCTTCGATGGCTGTAAAGCGGAGCCTCGATGCAAAGGAGACTGGCATGGCATCGATCAGGATCACGGCGCGGCTGATCGCCAAGGGCGAGCGGGCGTTCGGGCCGGGCAAGGCGGACCTGCTGGAGCGCATCGCGGCTGAAGGCTCGATCTCGAAGGCGGCCAAGTCGATGGAGATGAGCTATTCGCGGGCGTGGCAGCTGGTCGATGCGATGAACCATTCCTTTCGACAGCCGCTGGTCGAATCCTCGGCGGGCGGCAGGAAGGGCGGCGGCGCCGTGCTGACCCGTATGGGGGAGGAAGTGCTTGCCCAGTTTCGCTGCATGGAGGGCAAGCTGAAGGCCGAAGCCGACGGCTTTTTTGCCGAGTTCGAGAAACGTTTGAAATAGCGCGCTTGCGAAGGCGCGCGCAGCATCCCATTGAGTCCTTAGAACCGGAGGGGCGATGGCGACCGAAGCTGGCGGGATGGATATCGGGCACGCGGTCGCCCTCCTGGCGGCCGGCGTCATTGCCGTGCCGATCTTCCGGAAGCTCGGGCTCGGGGCAGTGCTCGGCTATCTGGCGGCGGGGGTCGCCGTGGGGCCGTTTGGGCTGAAGCTGTTCCAGGACTCGGAAGCGATCATCCATGTCGCCGAGCTTGGCGTGGTGATGTTCCTGTTCCTGATCGGACTCGAAATGCGTCCGGCCAAGCTGTGGGCGATGCGGCGGGACATTTTCGGACTTGGCGCGGTGCAGGTGATCATCTGCGGCGCGCTGCTGTCGGGCGTGGGCATTGCGTATGGCTTGCCGCCGGCCGCGGCGATCATCGGGGCATCGGGCTTCGTGCTGTCGTCGACCGCGGTAATCATGAAGATGATGGATGATCGCGGCGAGACGGCGTTGCCAAGCGGGCAGCGCTCGGTTGCGATCCTGCTGCTTGAAGACCTCGCGATCATTCCGCTGCTGGCGTTGGTAGCCTTGCTCGCGACGCTGTCGCCGACGGCTGCTGCGGTCACGGCGACGCAGCCGTGGTGGCAGGCGTTGCTGATCGCCGTCGGCGCCGTGGCTGTGGTGTTCGCGGCGGGCCAGTGGTTGATGAACCCGATCTTCAGCGTGCTGGCCGCGTCGGGCGCGCGCGAGGTGATGACGGCGGCGGCGCTGCTGGTCGTGCTTGGCGCTGCGGTCTTCATGGACTGGGCCGGACTATCGATGGGAATGGGCGCATTCCTCGCCGGGGTGCTGTTGTCGGAGTCGACTTTCAGGCACCAGCTCGAGGCCGACGTCGAACCGTTCCGCGGGATCCTGCTTGGGCTGTTTTTCCTTGGGGTCGGCATGTCGCTGGACCTTTTCCTGGTATGGAACCAGTGGCAGCTGATCATCGGCGGCGTGTTCGTGTTCATGATCGTGAAGTCGATCGGCATCTACGCGGTGGCGCGAGCCTTCCGTGCGAAACATCGCGAGGCGTTGCGGCGGGCTGTACTTTTTGCGCAAGGCGGCGAGTTTGCGTTCGTCCTCTATTCGGAAGCTTTGCGTGCTGGCGTTCTGGACGGCGAAGTCACGGCGAGCATGACGGCGATCGTAATTCTCTCGATGGCGCTGACGCCGCTGGCGGTGATCCTGCTGGAGCGGCTGCTGCCGGCGGAGAAGGCATCGATGGACGGCGTCGAGACCTCGAACGACCTGCACGGACGCGTGTTGTTTGTAGGCTTCGGGCGCTTTGCGCAGGTGGTGTCGCAGCCCCTGCTGGCGAAGGGCATCGATGTGTCGATCATCGAGATCGATGTGGAGATGATCCGGGCCGCAGGGCAGTTCGGCTTCAAGGTCTATTATGGCGACGGCACGAGGCTGGATGTGTTGCGGGCGTCAGGCGCCGAGCGGGCGGAGGCGATCCTGGTCTGCGTCGACAAGCAGGAGTCGGCGGACAAGATCGTGGAGCTGGCGAAATCGGAGTTTCCGCACGCGAAGCTCTATGTGCGCGCGTTCGATCGCGGGCATGCGCTGCGGCTGATCAATGCCGGGGTGGAGTATCAACTGCGCGAGGTGCTGGAGTCGGCGTTCGTTTTTGGTCGGAAAGTGCTTGTCGATCTTGGGGTGGAAGAGGAAGAGGCTGACGACATCCTGCGCGATGTGCGCCAGCGCGACGAGCAGCGGCTGGAGATGCAGATGGCCGGCGGGCTGCGTGCCGGTCTGTCGCTGATGCGCGGGAACATCGCGACCACCCAACCGGCGCCATTGATCGTTCCACGCCGCGAGGGCGAGGCGCTGAACAAGGAGGCCGCCGAGGCGATCGGCGATCGCGATTAGGCGCGATGGCGCGCTCCTTGACGCTGGCGCTTTCGGAGTGGCAGGCAGCGGGGGCTGTGCAGCAGGGATCGGCTGTCCCAGCCTAATCGAACATCTTCGAGATGGACTCGTCGTTCGCGATGCGGCGGATCGCTTCGGCGATTAGGGGGGCGAGGGTGATGGTGCGGATCTTCTTGGCCTTGGCGACTGCATCGGAGGCCTGGATGGTGTCGGTGATGACAAGCTCCTTCAGCTGGGACTTGTCGATGTTGGCGGCGGCTCCGTTGGACAGCACGCCGTGCGTGACGTAGGCGGCAACCTCCATGGCGCCCTTCTTCAGGAGCGCGTCGGCGGCGTTGATGAGCGTGCCGCCTGAGTCCGTCATGTCATCGATGAGGATGCATTTGCGGCCTTCGACGTCGCCGATGATGTTAGCCACTTCGGACTCTCCGGCTCTCTCGCGACGCTTGTCGACGATGGCGAGATCCGTGTTGAGGCGCTTGGCGAGGGCGCGTGCGCGGACGACGCCGCCAACGTCCGGCGAGATGACCATCAGGTCCTGGCTGCCGTACTTCTTCAGGATGTCGTCGGCCATTTCGGGCATGGCGAACAGATTGTCCGTCGGCTTGTCGAAGAACCCCTGGATCTGCGCCGCGTGGAGATCGACGGTCACGACGCGGTCGGCGCCCGCGACGGTGATCAGGTTGGCGACAAGCTTGGCGGAGATCGGCGTGCGGCCGTCTGTCTTCCTGTCCTGGCGTGAATAGCCGAAATAGGGGATCACGGCCGTGATGCGTCGGGCGGAGGCTCGGACGAGGGCGTCCATCGTGATCAGCAATTCCATCAGGTGGTCGTTGGCTGGCGCCGAGGTCGACTGGATAATGTAGACGTCCTGGCCGCGGACGTTCTCGTTTACCTTCACGAAGACTTCTCGGTCCTTGAAGGTCTTCACCTCGGTGTCGGTCAGGCGCATGTCGAGACGGTCTGCGATGCGCTGGGCCAATGGCCGGTTTGCGTTGCACGAGATGAGTTTCATCTGCCCGCACTCCCGTTTTCGTCGCCCCTTGCTGGTTAGAACAAGGGGGCTCCCGTCGGCGTCACGCTTCTGTCGTAGAATCGGCTAGGCTGCAATCGCGCGACCGAATGATTTGTCGGCGAGACCCTCCGGTGCGACCGAAATACCGCAAACAGGCGCGAAGGCGGGAAGCTGCTACTTGATCAGCGCACATCCGGCAGCTTTTCGGCTTGGTCGCGGCCAGGTTTGGTGACGGCCGGCGTTCTTGTTTTCCACAGAGAATACAGGATGCCGCCGCCGATCAGGCCCATCGTGATCGCGAGGGACCAGGTTGCCGGGAATTTGCCGCCCGGGAACAGGTCGCTAAGGAAGATCTTGGAGCCGATGAAAACGAGGGTCAGCGCCAGGGCGTACTTCAGGTACTGAAAGCGATGCACCATGGCGGCGAGCGCAAAGAACAGCGCGCGAAGGCCGAGGATCGCGAATATGTTCGATGTGTAAACGATGTATGGGTCGCTGGTGATAGCGAAGATTGCCGGCACGCTGTCGATGGCGAAGATGAGATCGACGATTTCGACAAAGAGAAGCGCCAGCAGGAGCGGCGTCGCGAACCAGCGAAGCTTGCCCGTCTGGTGATCGGGCAGCTGGATGCGGAACTTGTTGCCGTGAAATTCAGGCGTGACGTTCATCCGGCGCTTGAGCCAGGTGAGGACCTTGTTCTTGCTGATGTCTGTGTCGTGCCCGCCCTTTCGGAACATCAGGATGCCGGTGATAATGAGGAAGACGGCGAAAATGTAGAGCACCCAGGAGAACTGGCTGACCAGCACGGCGCCGAGGCCGATCATGAAGGCGCGAAGGACGATGACGCCGATGATGCCCCAGAACAGCACGCGGTGCTGGTACATGCGCGGGATCGCAAGATAGGTGAAGACCATCGAGATGATGAAGACGTTGTCCAGCGCCAGCGTCTTCTCGACGGCGAACCCGGTCAGGTAAAGCTGGACAGCAATCCAGGCGCGCTCCTGACCCGTTACCGCTAGCAGCTGGGGATCGGTCGACGCGCCCGGGTAGGCGTTGTTGTAGAGCTGCCAGATCACGATGGCGAAGCTCAGGCCAATGGCGATGTAGAATGCGGATAGCTTCAGTGACTCCCGCGTGCCGATCTCGTGATCCTTCCGGTTGACGACGCCGAGATCAAAAGCGAGCAACGCCACAACAGCGGCGATGAATGCGAGCCAGATCCAGTTCGGCTTACCCAGAAACTCGGATACGAAAATGGCCTGGATGAAGTCCATGGATTCAGTCACCAGAGCTTGAGCGTGTGCGGTCGCGATCGCTGAGCCTTCGGGGTTGCGGCCAGCGGAGGATGTCGAGATCAGCGGTTACGGCGCCGTCGCTACATGCGACGGCGCCGGTCACGCGTTCTAGAAGTCGAAAAGATCGGAGAGGCGCGAGCGCCGTCCACCGCTGGCGCGATTGCGGCCACGATCGTCGCCGTCATCACCATCGTCGTCGTCATCGTCGCGGAATTGGCCGCGCTGACGGGAGCTTCCCTGAAGCGTTTCGTCCTTCACGAGCGCGACCAGCTTTTCGAGTTCGCCCTTGTCGAGCCAGACGCCGCCAGTCGTGGGGCACACGTCGAATTCGATGCCGTAGCGAAAGATCTGACGCATCGGCGCGCCGTCAATCGGGGAGGTCAGAAGAGGCATGGGATCACCTCCGTTTGCTGGAGAATTGGTGAAGATGGAGCGCCAGGGTTGGCGCAAGCGCGAGGCGGACGTCTCCGACCGGTGTGGCGCCGCGTCGGATCGGCGACGCGGCAGCTGCTTC